>Ga0172381_10003184_pt1 | contig 17556 bp, 18 predicted proteins | sample Leawel6488metaG_FD_119754 | JGI IMG/M metagenome (GOLD analysis project Ga0172381, IMG submission 119754) | Leachate microbial communities from a municipal landfill in Southern Ontario, Canada - Leachate well 64-88 metaG | ecosystem: Engineered > Solid waste > Landfill > Unclassified | place... | reverse complement strand
TTTCCAGTTACACCATTGAAGATAGCTATGTTTTCATCGGTTGCTGAAGCAGGGCCAGTGACATCTCCTCCGCCTGCTTGGACATCAGCAGATAAAACGCCATCTGTAATAGTAAGTCTATCTCCTATCTTTACACCACCTAGAACAGCGTCTGTTGCCGTTGGTAAAGTATAAGAATTTGTTGGAATAGTTATAATAGTGTCATCGGTAACAGCTCCTCCGTCTGTGACAGTAACTCCTTCTCCTTTGAAGTTTAATTTAGATCGCTGTGTTAATGCAACACTCTCATCTTCTATTTCGTGTCCTGAACCAGTAGAGCTTATAGTAGGATAGCCAACATTAGATTTGTCTATAGAAATTCCGTCTCCAGCTATAACATCTCTTACTACAATTCCTTTAAGACCTCCTTTACCAGAAGGAAGATTTTTAATAGCCGAAGCGTCTAGTCTATCTTCGCCCTCTAAACTTTCTAACTTAGTTTTTATTTCTTTATTAGTGTCAGGGCTTCCGTCAGCTCCGTCTTTTCCATCCTTGCCATCAACTCCGTCTTTTCCATCTTCTCCATTGCTAACAACTATGCTTTTAATTTCACGCATAGCCTCTTGTGCTGCCTTTAGAGCGTCTTTAGCTTCCTGTTCGGTCTTGGATAGCCTTCTCTCGTTTTGCGAGTTTAAATTGGCAATTAGTTTGTCGTGTTCTTTGTCTAAATAAGCAACCACATTGTCCATTTTGTCTTGTATATCTTTAGACACTTTTTGATTTTCTGAATGTGATTTTCTAACAGACTCAACTAACGCTGAAATAATAGTATTCAAATCTTTTACAGAGATAGTATCTTCTTTTAAAAGTTCAAACACTTTCCTAAGTTTTTCTAATTTTGGATCTTCCATAATTGACTTTTTTAAAAATGTATGGTATATAATCTAATTATAATTAGTAATATAAATTTATGATAGAGATTTTAGCTGGAATAATTATATTGACTTTATGTATATCGATATTTTTCAGTATTTTAGATGCTTTTTAGTTAAAAAGGTCGTTCAATGTTTTTGAACCTTGCTTTCCTATCATTTCTATTCCCTCACCTACTTTATACACCACTTTTCCTCCTATAGTTGATACAGGAGTGATGGCGGTGTCTTTTATTGCACTCCAAAAACCACCAAATCCACCTTTCATTTTACCACCAGTCATAGATTTTTGACCTAATTCCTGTAGTGATATTAAATTTCCGTAATCATAATAGGCTTGTCTAGCTTCTTTGCTTATATTTTTATGTATTGTGCTTCTTGATATACCAGACAATATACTTTTCATATCATTAAAAGCTCCTGCGATAGGTTTTCCTTTATACACTTTATCAGGCAAAAATTTAGCCCAACCCTCTTTTAACTTCTGTAATTCTGCTATACTAACATCTCCAACTTTAGCATAATCTTCTTTCATAGAATCTAATGCGTGTAAAAGACTTTTTTGTCTGCTTAATTCTGGGTTATTTTTTATAATACTCTTCTCTGTTTCTTTAAATAAATCTTGTATATTTACCTTAACATCTGAACCTTTTAATTGAGGTGATATAATCTTTTTCCATAAATTATTTTTAGCTTTTGTAGCTTGAACTCCGATAGAGCTTTCAGTACCAGCTATTCCTTTTTTAAAAGCTGTCTTGCCTACTGTTACAGGTGCTTTTGATCCTACAAATACTCTTTCCCAAAATGGAGTAGTTGCTTTATATGCCTGAACTACTTTAGCTTCTTTAGCTGATAGTGATATAGCCGACTCAGCAAGTTTTTCTCCTCCTACCTTTAATGCTTTACCAGCAATAGGAAGTACCATTGAAATTGCACCAACTTCTTTAGCTTGTTCTATATCTCCAGTCTGTGCCAATGTTTTACCTCCAAACTCTGTAGCAGTAGTAGCTGATTTTGATAATGTTTTAACTATATTAGCCAATAATGAAGAGTCTTTAGCTAGAGCTGGTATCTTAGATAGTTTAGCAGCAACTTTTGCTTGTCCTCCAACTGGTATAAAAAACTCACCAATTTGCTCTGCTCCTTTTCCGATTACTTCAGCAGTTCCTTCTGCTTCTAATGCTCCAGTTTCGTCTGCCATTTCTCTAACTGTTTTAAATTGTTCCGGTGCTTCTTCCCCTGTTATCTTTTCTGCCAATGCTTTTCCTGCCATTTGAGGAAGACTTGCTAATCCTAGAAACGAACTAGCAACTCCCTTTTTAGCACCTTGGGATACTCCAGAAAGACCACTAGCCACTCCGGCTGTGGAACTTTTAGTTTTATCAAAGAAACTTTTTTTATCTTCAGCTATTTCATTTTGAGCTATGGCTTCTTTTATAGTTTTTGGTGCTACACTTGCAACAGATGGCATTCTTCCTGAAAACTTAGTTGATAATGCGTTAAGCAAGTCTCTGTCGTTCTTTATTTTAGTTCCGCCTGCATATCCAGCTCTAACACTAGAAATCTTATCAGCAAAAGAACTATTATTTTTAGACAATCCGTCTAATATCTGAGTATCAGTAAGACCTTGTTTTCTTTTTTCATCTACCTTTTGGTAGAAATCTGTCATTGCCATATTTTAAACTGTTATTCTTTTAAATCCTGTCATTTTACTTACAGGTATATCGTGAACTTTTACTTTTTCATCTAGCGACCAGTTAGAATCTTTTACAGTAGCTATACCGTCTTTAACACTTAATATTATACCGGTATGCCCTGTATCCTTATAAGGCATTACGAACACCATTCCTGCTTCTGGCTCTTTTATTGTTTTGTCCATTTTAGTCATCTTACTCATATAGCTATCTCCCAATCCCAACCCCGTTATGTTGTTTACGAATCTGCCACATTGACCTCCTTTTTCTCCAGATTTTAATGATAAAGTCTTTGTAGCTGTAGGTGTTCCGCTACTACCATTGTTAAAATCCCAAAGATTCTGACTCTCGCTAGAATCACCGAATTCTCTATCGAAGTTATCATCGCTAGTACCGACTGCGTTTAACATCATTCTGTTTGTATTGTTTTTCAATAATTGTAATTGATTTCTAAGTTCTTTTTCTGATAAATTATATCCTATCACGCTTCCGCTTTTATCTTTCACCCTAGCATTACCAATAGAGGTTGCTGCACTTCTTAACATATCAGCTTCTTTCTCTGATAAAGCCCCAAGAGTTCCACCTTTAGCCTTTAAGTTTATTAAAGTATCCAAAGTTTCTTTATTTATGATTTGTTCTATCCTAGATATTGAATCTTGAGTATTCCCTTTAATCGCTTGATATTGAAAGCCTAGTGTAGCTTTTGCTCCTGTACCAGATATATTAGAAAGATTAGGATCTGTTTGTATAATACCAATAAGTGTTGATTTTTCTTTTAAAGCATTTATAGTTTCCACATCTTTCTCGCTGACATTTCCATCTCCTCCAACCTTGATGTCATAATTCTGTGTTTCTGTGTTCCATAGATAGTTCTGACCGTCTTGTTCTACAGTCTTGCCGATATTATCATCGTTACCTATTGAAAATGCCTCTAATTCATCTAATGCCATTGTTCTATTCTTGAGTGCTAGTTCTTCTCCAAACTTATATTTATCTATTTCAAACTGCTTTTCTATGTTTTCTTGATCCGTTTTATATTTATTTATCTGTGCTAACTTCAATTGTTCTTCCAAAGCGTCTGACATAAAGCCTGAAGACATTGCCAAAGCCTCTCCGATAGTCTTTGCGTTTGAGATAGCGTTTATAACAGAAGCAGGTGCTTTATTCTTAGTAGCTTCAAGAGCTATAGAGTTTATAGAGTCCTCTTTCTCTTTTTGATTATCTAGAGTAGTTTCTTGTTGCTTAATAGATGCAGCCAAAGCGTCTGCCTGTTTTTTATCTATCCTTTCTAAATTATCTTTATTAAAAGTGTATTGTTGTTGTAATGCTTCTAGCCTAGCCTCCATAGGAGCATATTTTATATCAATCATCTGTTTAGCTTTGTCTTTAGCGGCAGTCCAGTTAGCAGTCGCAACATCTGATTGTTGAGCGATTGAAAGAGCTTTTAATGCGTTAGTTCTTTGTGCAGCGGCAGTAATAGGAGCAGCACCAGCGTCTGTCATAAGCCTTTGTGAAGCTTTCTGTTGAGTTTGAATAGGTATAGCCTGTGCCTCTCTATTTAAAGAAGATGCCTGAGCGTTTAACATACTAAGCTGTTTAGTTGCAGCGTTAAGGCCTGACTCTTCATTAGCAGTCTGTGTATCAGCTTCCTTTCCTGATATAGTATTCATTAAATCTGTAATACTTCTCTGTGTATTTGATGTGGCTTGCTCTTCTGATGACTGTGCATTGTTAGCGTCTGCAAGATTTTTAGTATAATCAATCGCTCCGTTGATAGTACCAGTCAAATCTTCCTCTTGAGGTAAATTTACTGTTTTCAATGGGTCTTCTTCTTCTTTTAAATTTTCCGGTGTTATTGTTATTGCCATATTTTATGCTGACTTAATTATTCCGTAATCTTTTAGAACTGTTAGGATACTATTTATAGCTGTTCTTGCCGATGAATCAACTCCAGCCGTTCCGCTTCCACTAGGATTTTCTATCGTGTCTTTTTGAACTATAGCCTCTGTACTGAAAAAGCCCAACTTATTATTTCTAAACTCTGTGTCTCCTTTAAAAGTAATTTTCTTTGTAAATATTTGCTCTCCTGTAAAGTTATTCTTTAAATATAATGACTCTAAACTATCGAATCTTTTTTTAAGCTCCTTGTGTTCTTCACGTAGATTAGATAATTCGTTCTCTAAATTTTCCATTATATTAAATCATATTTATATTTAAGCTCTCTTATTTCTACACCTAACAAACTTTCAATCTTAAACTGATATTCTGTACCGTCTAAGAATGCCTTAGCATCTTTTTGCTTTCCTGCATCTACTGTAGAGTATGAGTCTATTGTAGAGTCTATTATTTCATACCAAGTTCCGTTATTTACACGATAACTTACTGTAACTTCCTCACTAGAACTAGCATAAGTAGCTCCGTCAACAGTTATTGATACTCCTTTTAGTTGCTTCTTCTTTGACCTATCAGATATAGGCATATTAGGATTAGTCATTGAGTAATAAGTTGAAGTAGCACTTACATTCTCATCTGTAACATAAAACCCCTCATCTGTTCCTGTATATAGTGTGTCTCCTATAAAACTAAAACCTATTGGAGAAACAAACTCATCATTGTTTTGTATCAATCTATCTGGAGTTATAAACCAGTTACCATTTCTATTTTTACCAGTTACCCATATTTGTTTTACACTTCCTTCGTTTACTGAAGCGGTGGCAAAAAAATATAGCTTGTTAGATATTCTCGCTTTATATGTTGATATAGAAGGTATTGCACTATCAGTAAGCTGTATAGTCTTGATAACTTCAGCAGCACCACCGGCATATCCTCTCAAAATTAATTTAGGCTTTAATATAAAAGTGCTTCCGCCAATAATAGAAACTCCTGTTAGAATACCTCCTAAATTTTCTAAAACCTTTAATTTTCCATCTCCAAAATCAATGCTTTCTTGAAAAGTTTCCAAAGAAGTGTCTCTTCCCCATAAAAGAACTTTTGATTTTTCGCTTATATATTTAGGACACATTGCTATTGCCAAATAAACACCATAATCAGTCAAAGAAGAAACAAAAGAACTGGTATCTGGTATAGATTTGGCAGAAGCTGTAAAAGTAGTGCCGTCATAAGAAGCTATAGTGTTACCTATCCCAACATATAGAATATTGTCTAACGGATGCACAAACGGTTTGCAATAAGTAGCATAGTTGTCTGAAATAGTACCGATAGCAGCAGTAGAGGAATCACTAGGATCATACTCTTGCAAAATAGTATTAGAACCTGATTTTATAAGATAATATAGCTTTTGATTATAAGGAGTAAACGAGTTATATAGTGGTGTTCCGCTTGCTACAACACTTTCTGCTATATGCCCCCATTGACCGCTTGTAACACTACTTTCTTTATAAATAGAAGGCTTATATACCCCTCCATCTAAAGTCTTTCCTAGTGAATAAGTGTCGTTATCTCCTCCTGAATCAGTTAAGTTTACTGCCATAGTTAAATTAGCAAGTGGCATAGTAGGTGCTGAAGCCACATTTATAGTCTGTGCCGTTACCCCCTTATACGGAACTAGGCTTGATTTGGAGTATATATCAAAGTTTTGAGACAAAGCAAAAGTGGCGGTGGTTGTATCTCTTGAATCACCTGTAATTCCGTCTGAAAAGTTGTTTATTATTATTTCTGGCATATTAAGTAAATGATTGAGTAAGATAAACATTTGAATAGATTGTCATAACCCCTGCCGTTCCGAGTGTGTCAGATTTAAAAGTTCCTATAGATAATGAATCAGCAGTTGCTCCTGGTAAGTTTGTAGTATGTGTAGCTACTAGACTTCCGTTTATGTAGAAATATATAGACGAACCTACTCTCTGTATTTTATATAAATTATAGTCAGTCAAAACTATAGAGCCACTTATATCAGTATTTGTTTGACCAGAACCGCTATTTGTAACCGCATAAATAACATCGTTTACTATTTCTATTGCTATCCTTGCCGAATTAGCTGTGTGAGAAAATTGTTGAGGTGCAACAGTTATCTGGATTCCGCTTTCCGTTCCAGCGCTAGAAGTAAGTTTGAACCTAGCTATTAAAGTAAAGTCTTTAGAAGAGTCCAATCCTTCTGCGTATACGATAGCTTTGCTTCCAGCCGAACCATTTGTTGTAGCAGCCACGGATATAACACCGCCAGGCGTAAAAGTACCCGTAGATAAAGATTTCTTAAAAGAAGCCAGGCTATCGACTACAGCTATCTGTGATATGTAAAAAGTTTCAAGTGTGTCAGGGTCTACATTTGTCAAAGCACTTCCATCAACTGCTGGCAATTTAGCACTAGCGTCTAATTTAACAATGCTATTAGCAGAAGTACCGCTATTTACTGATACAACTCCTGCTGCAATAGTAAGACCTGAAGTAGCAGCGTCTGTTAGTCCTTGTAAAATACCTTTAGTAGCATAAGAACCGTCTGACACAGTTGCTTCTTCTTCCCAAGCTGGAACATCGGTAGCAACCTTTAGAATATAGCCATCAGTACCTATAGGAAGCCTTGTAAAACCTGTAGCGTTTCTGTAATATAAATCACCTTTAGCATCACTTCCAACTGTCAAAACTGGTTCTGTAATGGTAGGTGTGTTAATTGTTGGAGAAGTAAGCGTCTTATTAGTCAATGTTTCTTCACCTGTTAAAGATACTGCCTTAGTTCCGTCTGCTACTCCGCTTAGTTTATAATCGTGCGTAGAAGTTACAGCAGAGCTATCAACACCCACTTTAGTTTCAATCGCTATAACAGCGTCAGTCAATCCTTGATGTGAAGTGATATGATTAGTAGCTAAAACGGTGCTTGCCGATTCTACTGGCAAGGTGTCGTCTTCTGCATCTAAAGTTGTAGGATAATTTACTGCCATATTTTATGATTTAGTTTTATTTTTAGGTGTAATAGCATTCTTAGCTAGATTAGACATTGTAGCGAATGGAGAACCCCAAGATAAGGTTGCACTTCCCCAAGTTACACTGCTGTCTCCCCATAAAGCATATCCACCTTTCTTATCGTTCTTAGGTGTAATACTATTCTTTGCTAAATTTGTTGGTGTTATGCTCATATATAGTTTATTTTATTTTCTGCTGTGATTGCGATCCTTTCGTCTCTGTTTCTTTCAGAGTAATACTTCTCAATAGCTTTTTCCATTCCACTTCTTCCGTCTTGTCCGTATAAAGCAATGCGATATGAAACTGCTTGGTCTAGTCCTTTTTGCAGGCAATAGAAATATGCAGGTCTTAGTGCCATATATTCAGGATGTACCGGAACAAATACTTCTTTGGTAGTATCGGTAGATAAAAAGTGTGCTGGTTGTCTTGAGCAGTATATCTCCATTCCGTCTGTGCTGTCGTAAGAGGGTATAGCTGTAAGAGTTATAGTATTAGAAGATATATCATACTTAGAGGGTGCTGTGGTCGTTGTGGTGCTGTTTAATGGCTCGTCATCTCCGTCTTGTAAGTCTCTTTGAGTAAGAGTAGTCCAAACTCCACCGCTAGTCTTGACTCTAACCTTATAAATATCTAAAATTTGATTACTGTTTTCGTCTACTGTGAAAGAATAATCTTGTTGTCCTGAAACTATATCTGCGAATATTACATTAGTATCTATATGGTTTGGGTCGTCAGTCTGTCTTCTCCCTGCTGCTCTATTGGCGATTATATAATAATTATCTAAAGCTAGGTTTATGTCCCTAGTTTTTGTTTTAAGTGGATATGAAGAAGTAGTCGCTGATTGAGTATCAGTTAAATCTTCTAGCATTTCTATTACACCTGTTCTATCGGTTGTGTTGCTAAATGGAATTGACATAGCGTTTTGTTAGTTTGTTTATCCCAGCCCACCTGCAGATGAGCTAGAGAAGCAAATTAAGTTTCTGAGAGGCGAGGGGATAGACTTTACCTATCCCCAATTTAACCGCTAAGACCCATTCAATAGCTAATATAAGCCATTTTACGATGCGCTATAAGGGGTTGCTACAGTTCCGTTGTTATTAACATGACCATTACATAACCAAGTTGTTGCATCTAACTTAGTTACTGTGAATGAATCACCTTTAATACCTCCAGTTGTAGTTTTGTTCATACCTACTGCGATATAAGAAGAACCTACTAGACCAGGCCATACTATAGTTGTGTTAGTTGTATCTGTATCACAACCTAGAATTTGACCAACCAATAATTCTGTAGATGCGCCAGTGATAAACTTATAAGCACCGCTAGTCAGCGTAACCGACACAACAAAGTCATAAGTTGTTCCTACTGGAGCTTCCTTTGGAAGAGTAACTACAATTCCAGCAGCCCTGTCAAACAAAACCACTGCGCCAGATTCATCTTCTGTTAAAGTCCTAGTAGTCCCTAACCCAGAAATAACCCTTCTTTTAGATAATACCGAGTCAAACGTCGGATTTTTACCTGCTGATACTGCCATATGTTTTTAGGTTAGATTGATTAAGCTACTGAAACATCAAAGATAACTGGAACCATTTTAGCCCAAGCCTTGAATTTAAGATCAACTCTTGATTCAAGTCCGATACCAGAAATTTGCGCTCCTGATACAACTGGGTTAATGATTTCTTTAGTCTTTCCATAAGTAGATTTACAGATACCTACCTGCATACCTTTCTTAACACCAGCGAATACATGAGCTGCTACATTCTTTGAAGTAGAGTAGTGTTCAACGCCAAGATATTTGAAACCTTGTTTGATACCATTCTTCAAAGCGTCATCTGCTGTGTTGAATCCCTCGCTTGATGCTAAGAGTTCTACAAGAGCAAAGTCTGCTTCTCTCCATTGAATAAAGATACCATTTCTGCTTGCAACTTCTCCACCACCTGCTGTCCTGATTGCTTCTTTAATAGAAGTAATAATTGTTTTTATGTTTGATACAGATACAGTAATAGTACCTGCTGCTCCACCAATATCTGAATTGTCAAAGTCAGTCCATTGAGCGTGTTCTTTAAGCATCATTTCTTCAACTTCTTCATTCAACATAGTTCCCATATTGTCTGCAATTTCCATAAAGTCGCTGAAAGTCTTTTGTGCCAAGTCAGCATCGTCAATGTGTTCTGCACAATAAATGTAATCTGTGATTGATACAGTTTCGTCAGTAGTTGCTACTGCGGTTGAGGTATAACCTGTTCCACGAGTACCAGTTCCAACTGTTGAATCTGTAAGATAAGGATTTCTTAAAATACCAGAGTCCGTATATTTAACATCCAAGATTTCTTTCCACACGGTTGGTGCGTCTAGTCTTTCTTGAAGCTTTGTTTCGTACTCTATCGTTGCTACAATTGCCATTTTAGTAATAATTAGTTTAATTACTCAAATGTTATGAATTATAGAACTTTCCTTTAGTTTTATCTTTAGCAATTTTAGCGTTAACAACCTGTCTTCGCATATCTGCTGGGACTTCCTCAATAGGTTTAGTCATCCAGTATTCTACGCTATTAGTTGTAGTGCCGCCTCCATTAGAACTTTTTGGAATTGCCTCTGAAGTTCTATTTATAGCTCTAAATTTTTCTAACTTAGATTTAAAATAGTCATTCTCTAGCAAGTCTTCCAGTTCTTCTCCAGACTTAGCGAGTTCATTTTCTACAAAATCAAACTCTTTAGCTCCTTTGATACCATTAGAATTTAAAAAGGCTTTTTTACCATAATCCAATCCATCTGATTCGCTTGGTTGGCTAGCTTTCTTTTCTACTGATGATTTAGCTTTAGATAGCTTTTTCTCAGCTCTCCTTAGCCTACCCTCAGTTTCTTCAAACTTAGCTTTCCAATCTGTAGTGTCCTCTTGGACTTCTTCGTTTTCTTCAACGATTTCGTCTTCCAATTCTTCTACAACTTCTTCGTCCTCATTTTGATTTTCCATAAATGATAATGTTGGTCATTCTTTAAGGGGAGAATGATATACCCCAGTCACTTTTGGTAGGTGTGATAACCAATTCACTTTTATAGAGTGATAACTATTCTATAATAAATGTAGATACAATAGATGTGCCACCTACTGTTACATAAAGACCTCTAGTAAACTCAGCGTCTATGTCTATTGAAGATCCTGCTGCTGGCGTATAAGTGTTTAAGATAATCTCTGCGTTCTCTCCTGCTCCTGAAGCAAGCGTAGTCGCTCCCCAAGCATAGTTAGCTAGTGTATCAGTCGTTGCGATTAAGTTTCCTGAAGCTCCAATAACTCTTGCCTGTACTACCTGAGAGTCATTTGCATTAGTCGTTGCAATTACATCTTTGTTAATAGTAGTTCCTGTTGAGTAGTCCGTTCCCTCTGTACCAGAAAGGTTAATTGTTTTCTTCAAATTATCTAAAAATACTGCTTCAGAAGTTACCCATAATATTTGGTCTACTACCGCGTCAGCTCCCGATGTTTCTGATAGCTCTTTAGTGGCTGTATAAGTTCTTGTACCGATTGTTATGGTTGCTGCATTAGTTTCTACCGCAGGATTACTATCTCCAGTTCCTCCACCTAAGGTTATATCAGCCCAAGCTGTATTATCCATTGTTTCAGTAGTAGCGATAGCATTGATAGCTGCGGTTACTGCTGTTACACCGATTGACCTTGAAACGATTACTTGAGTAGTATCTGTGTTTGTAGTAGCGATAACATCTTCGTGAGCTACCGTTCCAGTAGAATATTCTGTTCCAGCTGTTCCTGTTCCATTTATTGCTGCTTTCAAATTATCAAGCATTGCTGCTTCGTCTTCACCTTTCAAAACTTGATAAGCTACTGCTACTGCTCCGTATGTTTCACTTAAAGCGTCCACTACTGTATAAACCGTTGTTCCTATAGTTACGGTTGCAGCTGTTGTTGCTACTCCAGGATTAGAAGCTCCCGTTCCACCTCCTAATGTTGTATCGGCGAATGCTCCGTCCGCACAAGTCTCTGTGGTTGCTTTAGCGTTAAGTGAAGTTCCGGGAACTCTACCTCTTATTGTAAATGTAGTTGCATTGCTAGCTGTACATACTGCTACTGGGTCAATTACTGCTCCAAAACTATATTCTAGTCCAGGCGTTCCTGTAGAGTTAATAGCCTTTTTCATATTAGCCAACGAGATTGTAAGCGTTGATCCAATAAGAACTTGAATAGCTGTAGCAGAGGCCGCTGTATCCAATACGCTCTTCCAAGTATAAACCTTGCTTCCGATTGTAATTGTTTCTGCATCAGTTCCACCTGTAAGGGTAGATCCGTCGTCCCAAGCTAGATGTGAGCTATCTTCTGTGGCTGTAACATTTCCTGCTGTTCCTATAGTCTTATAGGTTACTGTGATTACATAGGCAGAAGTATGAACTACATCAAATAGTGGGTCTGTTATAAATGCTTGATAGAGATTTTTCATCGTCTCTGCTGCATTATTTCCTAGTGGAACAGTAACTGCTGTGGCTGAATTTACTGCTGTTCCACCTAGAGCAGCGAATGTGTAAGTCCTAGCTCCTAATACAACCGTATCGTCTGCTGTTGGTATTGTTTCGTCACAAGTGATGTATCCAGATGCCTTAGTACCGTCTAAGAAGTTATCTGTCTTAGTAAATACTGTTACAGCGTGAGTTGCTTCTACCATTGCACCAGAGCTTGTTAGTTTAGAAGTAGCGTGTGAAGCTGGGACACAAGCACCTGTTGATGTAAGTGTTCCGACTGCTACAACTGCTTCCTCTGTACCGTCTTTAACCACAAGAGTACCACTAGATGTCGCTGTAGTGATAATCTTGCTTAGTTTTCCATTTCCTTTTTGCTTCAGTCCACTTTCTGAAACGATTATAGCTTTTGCCATTATATTGCTTTATTAGTTGGTAAAGTTTTATCTTCTTTTTTTAGTTTAATGTTAGATAGTTCTATAAAAGCGTTTTCTAGTGCATTTACTCCTGCCCACATTCCTCTAATATGTTGACCCATAATTTCATCTGGAATTGGATTATTAGTAGATAGTGCTGCTAGACCAAACGCTGCATTTCTTAGTGGGTCTGGTTTCTCTCCTGCTTGAATAGTACCGTGAGAATAAATGCCTGCTAATATAACTTTCTTAACTGCATCATACATTTCTTTATTCTTGCAAAATGCTTCAATGTTTGAGATTTCGTTTTCTGTTAGATTATTCATAGTTTATTATTATTGAATTACTTGTTGAACTTGTTGAGGCTGTTCTGTTTGTGTTTCTTGTTTTACTGGTGTAATCATCTCTGTGAAATCTACTGGATTAAATCCTGAGTCTTCTATCATTTCATTGAATAGATTACCAACGCCAGGGATTTGTGAAAATGCTTGTGGGTTGTTTATAGCCTCTCTTATAATGTTAGTTATCTTATCAACATTCTGCGCCATATACTTTTGTTTTCCTTTGATATTTACGAATACTTTTACAGGAATATCTTTTAGAGAACCTTTTAGCTCTTTGAAGAATACTCTTGATCCTTCTCCTTTTAACTTATTCCTCTCAGCAGTTAGCATCATCTCTTCTATTTCAGGAGTAACTACTTCACCTTTGAACATCATATCTGCCATTTGTTCCTTTAAGTTGTTTTTGACTATCTTCTCAACGACATAATTCATTTCTTCCATTGTAAGCTCTTCTGAGAAGTCTTTACCATCGTTTATTTCTTTAACTATGTATTTCAGTATCCAGTCATAATATAACTCATCCGAAAAGAATGTTGCTATTTTACCCTGTCTATATTCGTGAATACCTTGTCCCTGTTGGACTACAAGGTTTTGTAATGCAAAAGGAGTACCAGACACGGGGTTAGTTCCTAACTGTGCGTCAGAAGCCGAACCAAGCACTCTAGCGTCGTTCTCTTTACCTACTTGATAGTTAGTAACTGGTATTAAGTTCTGTAATGTTCCATCAACTTTAGTAATAGGCTTTCCGTCTTCGTGTTTTAATACTGTGTTAAGTTTCAAGTCGTTTATTCTCTGACCTCCAAAATCATCACTACTGGTTTGGAAGATGTTTAGAGCGGAGTCTAACATCTCTTTGATTTTAATCTCTGAGTAGTTAGTCCAAACTTGTGGCTCAAACAATGTTTCAACAACAGACTTTCCGCAAGCCCTACCAAATACCTTATTTATAACTAATGCTTTAAATCTATCTGATAATGGTTTATCTTCTGATTGAAATAGTGTAATTCCTTGTTTGTTTCCGTCTTTGTCCTTGTAAAAACATACTATGTGCATTTGTGGAGTATATTTATCAGGGTCACCACCTAGCCAGTCATCAGTAAATGTTCCTCTAAGCTCAAAAACCTCTATCTTCTTAGATGGAGTCTTGTTTGTTTGATCGTTGGCTTGATTAACCTTGTTTTCTTCCTTAGCCATAGCAATAGCCAAGTCTATCTTCTCATTGTCCCATTTACCTTTAAATTCCAATATTTCAGGTATTGAATACTGATGTTTTAAGCAAATAGGTCCAGACATAATGTCGGACTGGTCACAAAATGCTATCTCTTGAAGTTTTACTAGCTCTGGTCTTATTCCATTTACATCTTTCACTAACGCTAAGTCATATACAACAGAGCTTTCCGTTACTTCATCAATGAAAGTATCTATTTTATTCTGCCTTGCCCATTGTGGGTGATATTTCTTTATTATAAGTGATAAGTGATAGTTATCAGAGTCATTTACATAGGGAATAATGTCTTTAACATCAAAGCCCTCTGTTCTTAGTGCTACATTAACTATAGGAGTAACAATATCTTTGTATGGTCTCAATCCATCGTTCTTTCCTGTATGAAATTTACCATTGGCGACATTGGTACATCGCTCAATATGTTCTTTCATATTCCAGTCATAGCTACCAGTAATAGGAACTCTTACTGTCTCCCAGTTATTCTTTTCTGTGGTTATGTAGTCAAATACATTCATATTATATCAGGTTGTTTATAAAAATGTCGTAGAATTCTTTATCGTTAAATAGTTTTCTACCTCTTATTAAATCTAGTCTTCTTTCCCATAGTCTATTGCCTCTTTCAATAGTTAGATACATTTCAGTTTGTAAAAGTTCAGGTCTTATCTTGTTTATTATGCTTAAAATAGTATTAGCTTCCTCAGTAACAGTCTCACCATTGAATGTAGCTGTTATTTTATAAGTTGGTTTATATGGCTGGGTTTTTTTCTTTTTCATATTCTCTATGATAGTTAGTTATCTTTTTAACCCTAGAGTGTTCTTTCATCTGCCAAGCGATACAACAAGCTATTAAAAGGTCAAAGTGTCTAGTAGTAAGTCTTGCGTCTGGTTCTCTATCAATTACATCGTTTCTAGTATAGCTCTTGAACTCTTGTATTAGCTCCTTGTCGTTTAGTTCTATAAGTCCGCTGTCTATAACCTCTCTCATAGCTGATAACATTTGGCTCTTGGTTACGCTGTTGGTATTCCATCCATAAGTGTTTGGTAGATTGAAGTTAGATTTTATAGCCTTAGGCTGTGTTAGGTATAGTTTAGCGCCTAGTTGTTTAGCTTTTAATATAGTCTGGTCAAACTTGTTATTCTCTACTCCTAAGATACAACCTCCGAACTGATTACTCTCTGAATATATCTCATCTCCGAATGCTTCCGGCAAGATAGTGTTTGAATGATATGTTCCTACTACTTGAGCTGGGAATGTATCAAAGTCTATGAATACTGAAGCTGAACTGTCTAAATGAACTCCACCTGCTACATCGTGTCCTCCTCCATATCTGTGTGCTGGATTGTAGTCTCTAAATATCTTAAACCCTGCTATATTCTTTATCGGTTCTATCGGTGTCATCTTGTCTAGCATATCTCGGTTGAAATATATGTCCTTGCCAGCGTCAGGCTTACATAATCTTTCTCCCTCAAAGTCTTCGTCATCTTTCTTCATATCCTCTATGTCCTGTTTAGAGTATCTATTCCAAGCTATAACTCCCTCTTTTATAATCGGTACTATTAAAACTTTCTTATTGCTACTTTCTTTTGTAACTAGCTTGTGTACATTTCCTGCTTCTGAAATATAGTTACAAGTATATATGCAAGAGCCGTCCTTTGCTAAACCTGTTCTTGCTTCCTCCATATTATCCCATATAGATTTGGTCTTTATTGCCGACCTAAGTGTAGTTCTATTCTCAAAGTCTTCAAACCATATTAAGTCAGGTCTTGCGTCCTCTTGTATAGCTCCACGCTGGTCTGTGCCGACCGTATCTGCTTTAACCTTTACTCCTGTTGAAGTAGTGAATGAAGCCATTCTCTCCTCCCTTTTCTTATCAGTCTTTTCAAATAATGAGTAAAATCCTTTTGTATTTATTAAAATGTTATATATATCTGTAACTATTTGTGATCCGTTATCTGTATCAGATGTTAGAACCTTTATATATCTTTTAGTTAGGTCTTCATCGTTAGCTACACAGTAAGCAATAAATAGTTTAGTCCTAACTGTTTTAGCTCCTCCTCTGAATGCTATATCTACGAATGTTGTTAGTTTGCCTTGATATGAATGTAAATTATATAAATCTATATCTTTATGAAATGGTGCATCTTCTGAAGTAAAGTATTTAGGAAAGAAATATCTTGACCATAAGTTAAACTTAAACAATATCTCTTTTTCGCTATGGCTACTGTTAAATATGAATAAAGACTTTATTAACTTCTTATCATCGCTTTGTAGTATCTGCTTTAATTCCATTTAGATAAATATTAATTGCCCTGTCTGCAACTTCTTTTGATTCTTGATCTGGGATTAAGTCCTTTCCATTCTCTCCTGTTATCTCTGTTCTATTACTATATCCTTTATCTTTACCTTGAGTGCTTGTAATGAACTTAGCTATATCAGTTTGTATTCTTAATAAATCTGTTTTAATTTTACCTTCTTCCTCTGGGTCATATTCTAAAGTTTTGTGTAAACATTTCTCAGCCTTTGAAAGTAAATCTTTTCTTTTTAGTTTCCCCAATCTATCTACAAACCAGTCTCTAGTAGTTATGCTCTTTACACTACTATCAGTATATCCTGCTTTTCTTGCTGCTTCGGAAGCATTATCTATACCTTTATTTATTCCTTCTACATAAAAATCCCAACAGACTTGCTCTCTCGGATCTGAGGTATTTCCATTTGCACCGTTAGGATTAGGTATCATTATTCTACGTTAGTTTCTTTAATATCTTCCTCTAATCTTTTAAGCACTTCTGTATATTTAGAAGCATCTCTTAGAGGAACAGTAGCGTTTGATAATAGTTGAGCGAATAGTTTAGTTTCTTCTTTTGTTATTTCCATAATTTTATATTACAAAAAAGCTGGTTAAGGTAACTCTAAAAATTACGCTTCCAGCTTCGTATAACTTAACAATATCATATCACTATTTCTTGTCAACTATCTTTTCATATCTATAAACCTTTCTTTCCATGTCATCTAGGTATACTTTCTTTTCTATTTTGAGATAATCTTTTATAAGTTCTATGTCTTCGTATCTATATATGTATTCTCCTACCTCATCAAAAACACTATAAGATCCTTCTTTTTCTAATCTTAAACAATATACTATTCTTTCTATTTCTCTTGATAATTCTTTAACTTCTTCTTTGATAGGTTTGTTTTCTTTATACTTATTCGATTTGTAACAATTATAAGCTGTTACGAAAGAACAATATGCTATAAAACCTAGTAAAAATTCTGTGATCATAATTTTAGTTTAATTTGCTATCTTCTTTATTAGTTAACCAATCCATAAAACCATCGAAAGTTGGTTCTATTATTAAGTTCTAGTTTTTCTATCATTCTTCCTCCTTTCCGATTAACTGATTAAGCCTTTCCCGCTGTTCAGCCTTAGCAAGATTATATCCTGTCCTTACATTCTCTACTCTGTGAGTGATAGAGGCTAAGTTATCATCTTCCCCAATCACCTCATCTATTGCTTGGCAGAAGAGGTCAATTAAATCGTTCTCCTTATCGCTATTATATTTGTTGCAGGTTAGTATACCGAA
>Ga0172381_10003183_pt1 | contig 17556 bp, 16 predicted proteins | sample Leawel6488metaG_FD_119754 | JGI IMG/M metagenome (GOLD analysis project Ga0172381, IMG submission 119754) | Leachate microbial communities from a municipal landfill in Southern Ontario, Canada - Leachate well 64-88 metaG | ecosystem: Engineered > Solid waste > Landfill > Unclassified | place... | reverse complement strand
TAATTGGCGGAGAGGGAGGGATTCGAACCCTCGAACCGTTTTCACAGTTAACACCTTAGCAGGGTGCCCCATTCGACCACTCTGGCACCTCTCCAATATGTTGCCATAATATACAAAATAGTGGCATTGGTCAACCCAATTCTATTTCTCTAGCAATAGTTAGCCCCCAGACTTCTTTGGCTCCATTTTCTTTCAAAACCTTAGTGCACTCTTCTATGGTTGTTCCGGTAGTATAAACATCATCTAAAAGAAGAATTGTTTTATTTTCTATTTCTTTTTTATTAGTAATTGCAAAACAATCTTTAATGTTTTCTATTCTTTCAATTCTATTTAATTCCATTTGTGGCTTGGTTTCTTTGATTTTGATAAGAGTAGTGGAGAGGGGAATATTGGTTGATTGAGAAATGATTTTAGCTATTTCTTCTGATTGATTAAAGCCTCTTCTTCTTTTCTTTTTAGGATGCATGGGAACAGGGATAATGATAAAGCTGTTATCAATCTGGCAATTAATATTTTGAAGGTAGTTTAGAATCAATAAAGCGAGGGGAATACTTAATTCTTCTAAATAGCTATACTTCAATTTGTGGATTACTTCTCTTGCAATACCTTTAAAAGAAGTAGCTGATAGTATCCTATCAAGATTTCTATTTTTGCAATTTTCGCATTTATTTTTTCTTTCTAGTTTTTCACATAAACAATAATTAAAGGGGTTGATTTCGATCAAAGACAGACAGTCTTCGCAGAGATATTGTCCCTCTTTTTGACAATTAATGCACTTTTTAGGAAAGATTAAATCCCAAATTTTTTTTAAATATTCCATTGTTTTTTCAAAAGTGTTATTATATAAGTATAACATTTGTAAACAAATTTAAAAATGCTATAATATTTATAATATGATTTTTAAAAAGAATAAAAGCCAGACTAGCTTAGGTATTGATATCGGAACGAAAGTTATCCGTGCTGTTGAGATATCGGGAACTAAGGATAAACTAACTTTAGAGAATTATGGAGAGGTTAATCTTGATGTTGCTTGCAAGCAATTTTTCAGGTCTTTTGATAAGAAAAATTTGAATCCAGCAGTAAATAATATTGCTGTAGCAATTGCCGGAATAATAGAGGAGACAGGAATAAAGACCAAAAAGGTTGTTTTCTCTTTGCCAGACTTTGCTACCTTCTCTACAACCTTTGAATTGCCCCCGATGTCTAAAAAAGAAATGGCTAATGCAATTGGATTTGAGGCGAGAAAATATATTCCTTTGCCTTTATCAGAATTAGTTTTGGATTGGCAATTAATGAATAAGGAATCTTTAAAGGAGAAAAATAAAGTTTTGGTAATGGCGGTTCCTAAAATCATTGTTGAACAATATAAAACTATTGCTGAACAAGCTGGATTAGAATTAACCGCCCTTGAAGCCGAAGCAATGGCTCTTAAGAGGGGAGTAATCAAAAATAGCGATCCCTCTACTTGTTTATTAGAAATGGGATTCCAAAGTACTAATATCAATATCGTTGATGAAGGTTTTATGAAAATGAGTTTCAGTTTTGATGTAGCAGGGAAAGATTTGACCTACAGTCTTTCTGAAACTTTGAATATTCCAGCTGGAGAAGCAGAGCAGATGAAAAAAGAGCAAGGATTAAACGATACTGGAGATATAAAAATATCACATATCTTAATTCCTATTTTATCAATTATTTCTGAAAAAACTAAAACCGTAATTAAGGATTTTGAAAATAAAGAAGGGAAAACGGTAACGAAAGTAATATTAGCAGGAGGAACTTCACTATTGCCAGGAATAAAAGAATATTTTGAGAAGAGTTTGAATCAAGATTCATCACAAAAATTGGTTGTTTCAATTGCTGAACCATTTAAAAATATTGCTCATCCAGCGGTACTAGATAAAAAGATGAAAGAAATTAATGCTAATTATGCAATTGCGTTAGGAGAGGCCTTGAGAAAATTTGAATAAGCAAGTATAATATACTCAAGAATTAAAAAATAATTATGGCAATTGAAATAGAGCCAGTAAAAAAAGAAACCCACCTCAGAGAAAACCTTATTTTGGTTTTTTCAGCCATTGTTTTTTTGATATCCCTATGCGTGTATTTTTATTTTAGCAGCGTAGTTCTTGCTCAAAAGCAAGCTGAATTAAGCAATTCAAATAATGAATACAATGCTCTTGCTAGTGCCGACGTTAAAGCTAAGGAAAATGAATTAGCTTTAGCAGGGAAGTACATCGGAGACTTTAAAATTCTTTTTCAGAGCAATCCTAATGTTTATGGATTCTTTATTGCCTTCCAATCATGGACTCACCCTAAGGTAGTTTATTCAGGATTTACTTTTGACGTTCCTTCTAGAAAGGTAACTATGTCTGGTTCAACTGCTGGCTTTCAGAATATTATGCAACAAATAGCCATTTTGAAGGTAGAGCCAACTATTGAAAGTTATGAAATTTCAAATATTAATTTAGGAGAAACAGGGGAGGTTACCTTTAATTTAGATATGGTTATTAAACCAGAGGTTATAAAATAATATGGATATAAATAAGGTAAAAATATTAATAGCAGTTGTCTTGGTTATCGGAGCGCTAGGTATTGCCTATGCTCTAGATTTTTCTAAATGGAAAGAAATTAAAGAAGTTGATAATCAAATAGTCCAAGTTAAATCACAAATTCAAGCAAAGAAAAATTATTATGCCAGTATCGACTCTAAGATAAAAGCTCTTAATGATGCAGGATGGGACAGCAAGAAAGACAGTATCGCGATAAACTTTGATTCATCATTATTTTTTACTCCTAAAATTAATAATTTTTTTAAAACCATAGTTACTCTAAGTGGAATGCAATTGTCGAGCATGACTAGTTCTTTACCAGAATCAATTAAGTCACAATCTCAAGTGCCTACGACAACAACTGAAACTGGAACTGAGATTAGTAAGGTTGATGAAATTTCTAATGCAACAACTCCAGTTACATCTAATAATTTTAGCCGATTACAAGGACCGATAAGAAAGACAACAATTAATTTAAATGTTGCAGGAACATATATCGCATTTAAGAATTTATTGACTCAATTCCAAAACCAAACAAGAGTGATTAATATAAAGAGTATCGCCGTTTCTTCAGCCGGACAAGAGGAGGGAATTAAGACAAAATCAGTCGTTAATAATTTAAGCTTCAGTATAATATTAGATGTTTATTCTTATTAATTAAACACATGGAAGAATTAATGAATCAAAAACCTAAAAGTCTGTTAGAAAAGCTAGCCCCTGTTGTTTTAATAGTTGGAGCAGTTATTCTTGGATACTTTATTCTTTCAAAATTTCAAACTAATATACCTGTAAATAATAATCAATTAGTAAGCACTCCAATTATTCAAGTTGAAGTTGATACAAACTTTTTAATGTTGGAGGCTTTTACTAAGTTGAAATACATTCCCGATTCATCAGTCTTTGATGAGGTTACTGGCGAAGTTCCTAAGGGAAGGGAAAATCCTTTCGCTCCCGTAAAATAATATTTTTAATATGATTTTTTTACAGAAATTAATAGACAAAAAGATAATAACTAAAGAGCAGGGAGAAGAACTACAGAATGAATTTAAAGAATTCAAAGGAACTGAAGAGGATTTTATAATTTCTAAAAAAGTAGTCAAAGAAGGTGATTTTAATAAAATCAAGGCGGAAATATTTAATATGCCTTTTTTTGAGAATGCTGAAGTTCTAGAAGTCCCTAATAATGTTTTAGCAATGATTCCTGAAGAATCAGCTAGATTCTACAAGATAGTTCCCTTAACTCTTCAAGCTAACGTTTTAGAAGTAGGAGTTGTAAATCCTGATGATATTAAAGCCAAAGAAGCTCTTAACTTTTTGGCCAGACAAAATAAAATAACTTACAAAACCTATCTTATTAGTGGCAACTCATTTGAATCTTTTTTAAGACAATACAGAAACATTAGAGAAGAGGTGGGCAAAGCTTTGAGTGCTCTTGAGACTGAGATGGGCGGGGAAGAGGACAGTGTTGAACTTTTTTCAACTGATTCTAAGCCCAAAGCAGAAAGACTTTCCGAAGAGGCGCCAATCATTAAAATGGTGGCTGTTATTTTAAGACACGCGGTTGATGGTAATGCTTCTGATATTCACATTGAACCAGAAGAGAATCAATTGAGAATTCGTTTTAGAATGGATGGCAGCTTGTATTCTTCATTGTTCTTGCCGATTCATACTCATCCTTCAATTGTGGCTAGAATCAAAATCGTTTCCAATTTAAGAATTGATGAAACTAGAGTTCCTCAAGATGGCAGATTCTCAGCTAAAATAGATGGTAAAGATATCGACTTCAGAGTTTCAACTTTTCCAACTAAATTAGGAGAAAAGGTGGTAATCAGGGTCCTTGATTCATCGGAAGGTTTAAGAACCTATGAAGAGATTGGAATTTTAGGGCACAACTTAAAAGTATTAAAGGAGGCTATCTTGAAACCATTTGGATTGATATTGTCTACTGGTCCAACTGGATCTGGTAAAACAACAACTTTGTATTCTATTCTTACCGAATTAAATAAGCCAGATGTTAATGTGGTTACTCTTGAAGATCCGATTGAATATTTTGTTAAAGGAGTTAATCAATCACAAATTAGGCCAGAGATTGGTTATGACTTTAGCCAAGGATTAAGATCAGTTGTCAGGCAAGACCCAGACGTTATTATGGTCGGTGAAATCAGAGATGAAGAATCAGCTTCTTTGGTTACTCATGCTGCCTTAACCGGTCACGTTGTTTTATCAACTTTGCACACTAATAATGCCATTGGAGCAATTCCGAGATTGATTGATATGAAGATTAAGCCTTTCTTATTGCCAGCAACATTGAACGTTGCTATTGGGCAAAGATTGGGACATCGCTTATGTCCATATTGCAAAGAGAAGGTAAGACCGAACAAGGAGGTAGAAAAAATGATACTAAAAGAAATGTCTCAGTTACCCGAGACAGCTAAAAGTTATTTCACTGTCCCTAATCCCATTTACGTTTATAAACCAAAGGGATGTTCTAAGTGTAATAATAAAGGAGAGAAAGGTAGAATTGGTATTTTTGAAGTCTTGAAAATGACTCCAGATTTAGAGAAAGCTATCACTGTCGATCCTTCAGAAACAAATATGGGGGTTGAAGCTAGAAAACAGGGAATGATTACAATGAGACAAGATGCGATGATTAAAGCGCTTCAAGGATTAATTTCTGTGGAAGAAGTTCTTAGAATTACAGAGGAACAACAACAAATTTAAAATGGATTATCAAATATATCTTAAACAGCTTTTAGAAGCGACTATAAAGAACGAAGCTTCAGACCTTCATCTTTCGGAAGGCCATCCTCCTATTATGAGAATTAATAGAGCTTTGGTTCGTTTGAAAGTTGATCCTTTGACAGCCGAAGAAGCTCAAGGAGTTTCTTTTGCTTTGATGAGCGAGACTCAAATCAGTAATTTTGAGAAAGACAAAGAAATCGATTTTTCTTATGATTTTGATGGAAGAGCTAGATTCAGAGTTAATATTTTTTATCAAATGGGAACAGTTAGTGCTGCTTTAAGGCTTGTTCCGGAAAGGATTAGAACAATGGAAGAGTTAAGGCTTCCAGCTAGATTACAACAGCTTTGTGAATACGCTCAAGGTTTTGTTTTAGTGGTTGGCCCATCTAGCCATGGTAAAAGTACGACTTTAGCAGCAATGGTTGATAAGATAAATCATACTCGTGCAACACACATAATAACGATTGAAGATCCGATTGAATATATTTTCAAAGATGATAAGTCAATGATTAATCAAAGAGAATTGCATTTAGATACTTTGTCTTTTGCTCAAGCATTAAAATCAACTTTCAGAGAAGATCCTGATGTTATCATGGTGGGGGAAATGAGAGATCCAGAAACAATGGCGACCGCGATTACAGCAGCAGAAACTGGACATTTGGTTTTTGCAACTTTGCACACTAATTCAGCTGCTCAGACTATTCACAGAATAGTAGATAACTTTAATGGTGATCAGCAATCACAAATTAGAGCGCAACTAGCCAGTTCTTTGATTGCTATCGTTTCGCAGAGATTGGTTCCTTCAACTGATGGAAAGGTAGTTCCAGCTTGTGAAATAATGCTTAACACTTCTGCGATTGCTAATTTGATTAGAGATAACAAAATTTATGAAATACCATTAGTTATTGAAACCTCTTCTGAATCAGGAATGGTTTCATTAAATAGGTCGTTATCCGAATTAGTTAGAAAAGGATTAGTTACTATTGAAAATGCTTCTAAATTTTCTAATAATCCAAGAGAATTAAGAAAATTAATATGAAGTATATTTATCAAGCAAAAGATAAAGATGGGGCGACTAAAACAGGATTAATTGAGGCTTCTTCAAGAGAGGTGGCTTTAGAAGTTTTAAATAATAATGGATTATTTCCAACAGAAGTTAATGAAGAGGGATCTAAAAGCAAGGGAAAAGGACTAGACATGAAGATAAACATTAAGCTGTTTTCTGGTACCTCCATGAAAGATGTAGCCATGTTTTCAAGACAGCTTGCGATTATGGTTGATTCAAACGTTCCTCCTGCTGAAGCGATTGATGCTCTAGGAGATCAAACTAAAAATAAAGACTTTAAAGAAAAGATATATGCTATTGCTAAGGATATAAGAGAGGGAACACAGATGTCGAAAGCTTTTGCTAAATATCCTGAAATCTTTTCTATTTTTTATATCAACATGGTTAAATCAGGAGAAGTTTCAGGAAATCTTCCGACTATTCTAGATAAAGTAGCCGATCACTTAGAGAGTGAATTCGCCATTCGTTCTAAAATGATTGGAGCGGCCACTTATCCGATGGTTATCGTAGTTATTTTTATTTTGATTTTTATTGTTTTGATGATTTTCGTTATTCCTGGTTTAGTTAAAGTTTTGATTGATTCTGGTTCAGAGCTTCCCCTTGCGACAAAAATAATTATTACAATTTCCGATTTCTTTGTTAATTTCTGGTATTTGGTTATCCTAATTATAGGAGGATTAACAGCTTTCTTTGTTTATTATCCTAAGACAAAACAAGGAAAAGATGTTTTTGATAGAGTTTCTTTGAAGGTTCCAATTTTTGGACCATTCTTAAAGAATCTTTATTTAACCCGTTTTGCAGAAAACTTTTCTACTCTTATCTCTGCTGGTATTACTATCAACGAAGCTTTAGAAGTGGTAGCTGATTTGGTAGGGAACAATGTTTACAAAGACACTATTAATAGAACAAAAGATAGAGTTATTAAGGGAGAAAGTATTAGCTTGGTTTTAAGCCAACAGACAGGAATTATTTCACCTCTTTTTGTGCAGATGGTGTCAGTAGGAGAAAAGACTGGAAGGTTAGATTCTTCTCTTTCTAATGTGGTTAGATTTTATAAAAGAGAAACAGATATTTTCGTTGATTCATTATCAAGTATTATCGAACCAATATTGATTATTGGTCTAGCCTTGATGGTTGGATTCTTGGTAGCGGCTGTTTTATTGCCAATTTATCAAATTAGCACGACAGTACAACAATAACCTGGTTGACAATAAAGGTAATATTTAATAGAATTAAGTTATAAAAAAGAGCAAAGGTCGTAGATAAATTTATTTTTTAAAAATATGCAAACAAAAAAAGCTTTTACATTAATTGAATTATTGGTCGTTATCGCCATTATTGGTATTTTGTCGGGTCTTATTATTGTTTCAATGAGTGGCGCTCAGAATGCTGCTAAGGATGCTAGAGTTAAATCAGCTATGGATCAATTCAGATCTTCAGCCGAAATTCTTAATTTAACAACAGGAAGCTATAATAGTGGCACTGCTGTTGCTCTTACTGCTTGTACCGTTGCTAGTGGCTCTATTCTTCCGACTACAACAGCTGAAACTACAGCTCTATGTAATGATATCGTTTCAAGTCAATCTGGAGGAGCGTCAGAACTGATGATTGCTGCTACTACAAACGCATGGTGCATCCAGAAAAAATTACCTACTGGAGGAACATGGTGTCTTGATAGTAAAGGAAGCGTCGGTGTTTATACTGACTGTGCGGCTGGAGACTATACTTGTGTGAGTGATTAATCCAATATTTACACCCCCTCTTGGGGGTGTTTTCTTTTATTTAATTATGATATTATATTATCATGATAGAATTAATTTTGATTTTTATATTTGGATTAATAATCGGCAGTTTCCTTAATTGTGTAATTTGGAGACTATATAAAGAAGAAAGTTTTATTGGTGGTAAATCTTATTGCCCTCACTGTCATCACAGCTTAGGGCTATGGGATTTGTTTCCGGTATTAAGTTATATTTTCTTAATGGGGAAGTGTAGGTATTGTAAGGGAAAGATTTCTATTCAATATCCCTTAGTTGAATTATTAACTGCTGCTATATTTTCTTTAGTTTATCTTCATTTTGGAATAATATCTTTATCTCTTATTTTTTGGTTAATAATAATGGCTTTCTTGGTTGTTATTTTTGTCTTTGATTTAAAGTATTTTATTATTCCCGATGAGGTTATTTATCCAGCAATATTTTTATCAATAGCTTGGATAATATACTCTTTCTTTGCGGGAATGATTAATAGCCAGGAAGTTATTATTACTATTATTACTGGACTTGGTGCATCTTTGTTTTTTTATTTACTATGGTTTTTTTCCAAAGGGATGGCAATGGGATTCGGAGATGTTAAATTAGCTTTATTAATCGGTCTTCTTTTAGGATTCCCTAATGCGATTGTTGGAATCTTTTTAGGTTTTCTTTTAGGTGCTATAATAGGTTCAGTGATGGTATTTTTAAAGAAGAAGGGGATGGGGTCAGAAGTTCCGTTTGCACCATTCTTAGTCGCAGGAACGATTATCGCTTTCTTTTACGGAACCAAAATAGTTGATTGGTATCTTTCATTATCTTTTTAATTATGGAAAATAAAGGTTTCACATTGATTGAATTATTGGTTATTATATCAATTACAATCTTAATGACAGTAATGGTTTTTTCTAATTACGGAAAAAATAATGAAATTTTTGCTTTAGAAAGATCAGCTCAGAAGATTTATCAGGATATAAGAAGGGTCCAAGAAATGGCAATGTCAGGATTCGAAGGAAGCGTTGCTACTACTGGCTATGGAGTATATTTCAATATGAACAGTACTTCTTCGTACCTTGTTTACGAAGAACAAAATTCTAATATGTGGTATGAGTCAGAAACAGATATTGTTAAAGAAACAATTAATCTTGAAAAGGAAATTATAATTTGTGCTCTTAATGACAATACTAACACTCCAAGCGTGCTTAGTGTTTCTTTCGAACCACCCAATCCTTTAACTTATGTCGGTGGAGTTTCTTCTGCTCACGAAGCAATAATTACTCTTTGTGTCGCTTCTGATACTACAAAGAAAAAATATATAAAAATTAATAATGTAGGAAGAGTTGAGATTGTTAATACTTATCCATAAAAAAATGAATGACATTTTTAAAAAAGAAAAAGGTTTTACCTTATTAGAAATGCTTATCTCAATCATGATTATAACAATCGGTATTTTTGGTACCTATTCTGCGGTATTGAAATATACTAAAGCTACCCAACAAGCAAGAGAAAATCTTACCGCTGTTTATCTTTGCCAAGAGGGAATAGAAATAATTAAAAATATTAGAGATAGTAATTGGATTAGTGCTGTGTCTTGGGATACTGGACTGACTGCTTGCAATTCTGGCTGTGAAATTGATTATGAAAAAAAGGGAGGGGATGGTACGACTAATGGTTTAACTACTTGGTCATCTCCTGGTAATTTTTTATATATTGATGAGACGACAGGGTTATATAAATACGAACATACTAGTGCTGATATTGAAACTCCCTGGACAAGAAAAATAACTATTGATAATGGAACAACAGATATTTTAAAGATTACTGTTTTGGTGACTTGGGGCTCTAATAATATGATTGTAAAAGAAGATATATATAATTGGAAATGATAAATAAAAATCAAAAAACAAAAGGATTTACATTGGTCGAAACATTGGTTTCTCTCCTTATTTTTGGTTTTATTTCTATTATCTTAGTGAATGTTTTCGTTTCTGTTTTAAATAGTCAAAAAAGAATTTTACAAAATCAAGAATTAATGAATTCTTCTAGTTATGTTTTGGATTATATGGCTAAGCTTGTGAGAATGGCAAATAGTGATGAAACTGGAAATTGTACAGGGACCGTAGGGAAGAGTTATATCTTAACCGCTGCTGTTGATTCAATAACTTTCCTAGCTTATGACACTAAAAGTTCTTCTTATAAATGTACTCAGTTTTTACTTAATGGAACAACGATAGAAGAAAGAAAATCAACTAATGATGATATTGATAATTTGGGAACAGCTCAGACAATAACTTCTTCTTCGGTTCAAGTTACTGGATTGACTTTTGGATTAACTGGCGATGGAGCCGATACATTACAGCCAAAGGTAACAATAATGATTAAAATGAAATCGACTTCTTTATCTGCCAATGCGCCGAGCTTGATTGTTCAGACTAGTGTTTCGCAAAGAAAATTAGATATTTAATTATGATAAATAATAATCAAAAAGGAGTATCGGTTTATATCACTATAATTATTCTTTCTATTCTTTTAGCGGTTTCTTTAGGATTATCAAGTATTATTGTAGGGGGAGCAAAACTATCAGAAAATTTAAGCTATTCAATTAAAGCTTTGCATGCAGCTGATACTGGAGTAGAGCGAGCCTTGTATAATGTTTTTAAAAATGGAAATTGTACGACTCCAGTTACTGGAACTTGTGGAACAGATTGTTCTTATTCAGTCGAGATTACTGATCCAGCAGGAACATGTTCTGGTCAGGGAACGAATATAAAATCATTAGGAACATACAAAGAAACAAAAAGAAAAATAGAAGCAACTATTGGTGTGGTTCCAGTAGTTTGTTTGGATGATTGCAGTGAAGAATGGGGAGGGTCATGTGTGGCTAAGGCGGCCGGTGATTATGATTTACCTGCTTGTCAGACATGTGACGGGGTATCTTTGACTCATGTTAATATTGCGCTTAGGTCTGAAGATAATGGAACTCCCAATACATGTAATTCTGGTAATGTATGTACTGGAACTGGTTCTTGTGCGGGCCCAGTTTGTATTACTGGTAATCAAGGGCCATGGAGTTGTTCTACCGAGTGTGCTAATGCTGGTCATGGATCATGTATAGCTTCTTATAATGGACCTGATTGTGGATATGGTGCAGGATCATGTGGTATTAATAATCAAACTTGCCGATGTTATTATTAAAATAAATGAAGAAATTAGAAGCGCAAAAAAGAATAGAAAAGTTGAGAAATCTGATTAACCATCACCGATACCTTTATCATGTTTTAAATAAAGAAGAAATTTCAGAATCGGTTTTAGATTCCTTGAAAAAGGAACTTTTTGATTTGGAGCAAGAATTCCCTGAGTTTATAACTGCTGATTCTCCAACACAAAGAATAGGCGGGAAACCAATTGGTGCATTTAAGAAATTTGAACACAAAGAAATAATGCGTTCTTTGAACGATGCTTTTTCAAGAGAAGACATGGATAATTGGGAGAATAGAAATAGAAAACTTCTTAATGGAGAAAAGATTGAATATTATTGCGAGCCGAAACTTGATGGATTAGCGATTGAATTAATTTATGAAAAGGGAATATTAAAAACTGGTTCAACTAGAGGAGATGGAAAAATAGGGGAGGATGTTACTCAGAATATTAAAACTATTGAAGCAATTCCTTTAAGGTTAAGAGAGGAAGAAGAGATTATTAAAGATTTAAAGAAGGAAGATTTGCCGTTTAAAGATTTTAAAAATATTATTGTTAGAGGAGAAGCAATAATAACTACGAAAGAATTCGAGAAGACTAATAAAGAGAGAAGTAAAAATGATTTACCGTTATATGCTAATCCTAGAAATTTAGCAGCTGGTTCGTTGCGTCAATTAGATTCAAAAATTACAGCTGAAAGAAATCTTGATGCTGATGTCTACGATTTAGTAAGTGACTTTGGACAAAAGGCCCATTACGAAGAACACAGGATTCTAGAAGTATTAGGATTTAAGACAAACAACAAACATAATAGATTATGCAAGAACATGGATGAAGTTTTTGAATTTTATGCTTATTGGCAGAAAAATCGAGAAAAACTTCCTTATGAAATAGATGGTTTGGTTATATCAATAAACAGCAATGAGGTTTTTGATAAATTAGGAGTGGCTGGTAAAGCTCCCCGTGGAGCAATTGCTTTGAAGTTTCCTTTAAAACAATCAACAACTATTGTTGAAGATGTTAAGATTCAAGTAGGTAGAACTGGAGCGATGACGCCAGTCGCAGTTTTGACGCCAGTTGAAATTAATGGAGTTATCGTGAGTAGAGCAACATTACATAACGATCAAGAGATAGATAGATTAGGATTAAAGATTGGTGATACTGTCGTGGTTGGTCGTGCTGGTGACGTTATTCCAGAAGTAATTAAAGTTTTTCCTGAATTAAGAACAGGAAAAGAAAAGACATTTAAGATGCCAGTAAATTGTCCATCTTGCGATACTAAATTAGTTAAACCAGAGAATGAAGTAGTTTGGAGGTGTCCTAATCATAATTGTTTCAGTAGGAAGATTGGCTGGTTTAAACATTTTGTTTCTCGTTCAGCTTTTAGTATTGATGGATTGGGACCGAAAATAATTGAGAAGTTTATTGAAGAAGGTTTGTTATCCGATCCTTCCGATTTATTTGAATTAAAAGAAGGGGACATTCTTCCTTTGGAAAGATTTGCTGATAAATCGGCTAAGAAAATAGTTTTAAATATTCAAAGCAGAAAAAAAGTTTCTTTTTCTCGTTTTATTTATTCTTTAGGTATTAGAAATGTTGGCTTAAAAACTTCTTTTGATTTAGCTAATACTTTTAAATCAATTAAAGAGATAGAAAATACTTCGATGGAAAAATTGGAAAATATTTCTGATGTTGGTCCGATTGTAGCACAATCAATTTATAATTGGTTTCAGCTAAAAGAAAATAGAGAATTTTTAAAGAAATTAGAAAAGAGGGGAGTTGAGTATTTTGTTGAAAAGAGGGGAGGTAAATTATTGAATCAAAAGTTTGTTATTACTGGAACTTTAGAAAAAATGAGTCGAGATATTGCTAAAGAGAAAATAGTTGCTTTAGGGGGCAGTGTATCTGATGCGGTTTCTAAAAGTATTAATTATTTAATTTCAGGGGATAATCCAGGATCAAAGCATGAAAAAGCGAAAGCATTAGGAATTAAGATTTTAAAAGAAGAAGAATTTTTAAAGATGATAAGCTGATATGTCTTTTTTAAGCCACATTAAAAGAATGGATTGGACGCTGATTATCGTTAGTTCCTTATTAGTAATAATAGGAATGGTTTCGATATATAGTTCTTCTGATGCTAATTTTTCTAATCTATACAAGCAAGGTGGATTTTTTATCTTTAGTTTGCTTTGTATGTTTTTAGTTAGCTTTATAGACAATAGGACAGTTAGAGAAAATCCTTCTATTATTCTTACTCTATATTTCTTATGTATTCTAGCTTTGATTGGAGTATTCTTCTTTGCTACAGAAATTAGAGGAATTAAATCTTGGTATAATCTTGGAATATTTTCTTTTAATCCTATTGAGCTGACAAAAATAGTTTTAATTTTAATTTTGGCTAAATATTTTTCTAAAAGGCACGTTGAGTTGTACAGGATAAGGCATATTATTTTATCAGGCATCTATGCTTTTATTCCATCAGCTCTAATATTTATGCAACCAGAGTTTGGTTCAGTTTTAATTATTATTACCATCTGGGTGGGAATATTATTAGTTTCAGGAATTAGAGTCCGAGACTTCGTTTTATTATGTTTAGCTTTCCTTATTGTTTTTGCAGGATTATGGTCTTTCATGCTTAAAGATTATCAGCGTCAAAGAGTTCTTAATTTTGTTGCTCCTCAAAGTGATCCACTAGGAGAAGGTTGGAGTCAGAATCAAGCGATGGTTAGTATTGGTTCGGGCGGATTGATTGGGAAGGGAGTTGGTAACGGTTCGCAAACACAATATGGATTTTTGCCAGAACCGCAAACTGACTTTATTTTTTCAGCAATAGGGGAGGAGATGGGATTTTTAGGAATATCATTTCTCTTTACCTTATTTGGATTGCTGTATTGGAGAATACTAAAAATTGCTCTTAATGCTAATTCTAATTTTACTAGGCTTTTTGCGACCGGCTTAGCGATATCTATTTTCATTCAAATGATTATTAATATTGGAATGAATGTGGGATTCTTGCCAGTTATTGGAATTCCTTTGCCGATGGTTAGTTATGGAGGTAGTAATTTGTTGTTTACCTTTATAGCTTTAGGTATTTTACAAAACATGAAAGTTAATGAATCATAGTAATACGCTTAAAGAATAAGGAATTTAGCCAGCTATTGACAATATTTTCATTTGTGATAGGATATATTTAATTTGCAAAATAATTACTAGGTATTTTGATTTCATCACACATTTTTCAGTAATTAATTGATTTCTTTCAACCCTACCAAAAAATAATTAATCAGGGTATTTTTTTGTTTTAATACCAAAATTTTTAGTCTTTAAGTTAAGCATACATAATAAAAATTATGAAAATCAAAATCAAAAGCTTTGCTAAAAGTAACATATCATACCCATTGCCTAGTTTAATCTTCATGCAACAGGAGAGCGGCAGACAGTTTTGGGAAGAGGAATTGAAAGACCTTTTCGCTGAGGTGTCTCCCATTAAGGACTACACTGGCAAGGAATATGAATTACACTTTTTAGATTATAAATTAGGCAAGCCTAATTATGCTTCTGGTTTTGACGCAAGAGAAAACAATGATTCATATGTTGCTCCTCTCAGAGTAACAGTTAAGTTGAATAATTTAAAAACTAAAAGAACTCAGGAACAAGAGATATTTTTCGGTAACTTCCCTCTATTAACAGAAAAGGGAACTTTTATTTTAAACGGAGTTGAGAGAGTAGTTATTTCTCAATTGATTCGTTCTCCCGGAGTTTTCTTTCCTTTAAATATAAATAAGGGAAAAAGATGCTTTGCTGCTAAGATTATTCCTAACAGAGGAAGCTGGCTAGAATTTGAAACTGAAGCAACAGGAGTATTATCAGTTAAGATTGATAGAAAGAGAAAGGTTCCTGCTACAACCTTATTAAAAGCTTTGGGTGGATTTAATGATGACGACATTAAAGGTATGTTCGTCGGTTTTGACAATGGAGAAGTTTCTTTTATCGAAGAAACATTAAAGAAAGATCCAGCTCACAATCAAGAAGAAGCTTTATTAGAAATATATCAAAGATTAAGAAGTGGGGAAATGGTTAATCCAGATGCCGCTAGAGAATTAATCTTTAACATGTTCTTTAATTTTGAAAGATACGACCTATCAAAGGTAGGGAGATGGAAGATGTGGTCAAGGATGCCTGAATTAAAACCTAAAAAAGATAGAGAGATTACTAAAGAAGACAGAGTTTTGTCAGTTAGCGATTTAATTGCAGTAATGAAAGAAATCATTAGAATGGATAATGACGAGACTTCAGTTCCTGACATGATTGATCATTTAGGAAATAGAAGGGTAAGAACAATTTCTGAATTGTTATCAAACAAATTAAGAGTCGGTATTTCTAGAATGTCGAGAATCATTAAAGATAGAATGTCTACTCTTGATTTTGAAAACTTATCACCAACTCAATTGATTAACCCAAGACCATTCTCTGCTCAGGTAACTCAGTTCTTTACCGCCTCTCAATTCTCTCAATTCATGGATAACACTAATCCTCTTTCAGAATTAGAACACAAGAGAAGATTGACCGCAACTGGTCCTGGAGGTTTGACTAGAGAAAGAGCTGGTTTTGATGTTAGAGATGTACAGCCTTCTCACTACGGCAGAATTTGTCCAATTCAAACTCCTGAAGGTCCAAACGTAGGTTTGGTTACCCACTTATCTCTATATGCTAGATTGAATCCATACGGCTTCATTGATACTCCATACTACAAAGTTACTAATGAGAAAATTACTAACGAAGTTTACTACATGGACGCTAATGAAGAGGAAAGATATAACATTGCTTCTGCTAGCGTGGCTTTAGATGAAAAAGGAAATATTGTTAGAGAAAGAGTTGAGGCTAGGATCAAAGGAGAGACTGGAGAAATTGAAAAAGAAAAGATTAACTATATTGATGTTTCTCCTCAGCAATTTATTTCTGTTGCTACTGGTTTGATTCCTTTCTTGCAGAACGATGATGCAAACAGAGCCCAGATGGGATCAAACATGCAAAGACAAGCCGTGCCTTTGGTTAATCCTGAAGCTCCATTAGTTGGAACAGGATTGGAAGCAATGGCCGCTAGAGATTCAGGTCAATTGATTGTGGCTGAAGAAGCAGGAAAGATTACCAAAGTTGATGCCACTGTTGTTGAAGTTAAAGGAACAACCTCAGGAAAAACTAGAACCTATCCAGTTAGAATTTTTGATAGGACTAACCAGTACTCATGTTTCCATCAAACTCCGGTAATCAACAAAGGAGATATTGTTAAGAAAGGAGATGTTCTAATTGAAGGAGGTTCAATCAATAAAGAAAGATTAGCCTTAGGAAGAAACCTATTAGTTTCATTTATTTCATGGAGAGGTAATACTTTCGAAGATGCTATCGTTTTATCAGACAGATTGGTTAAGGAAGATGTATTTACATCAGTACATATTGAAGATTTCTTCTGCGATGTTAGAGAAACCAAACTTGGACCTGAGCTAACTACTTCAGACATTCCTAACGTTGGAGAAGATAGATTGAAAGATTTAGATGAAGATGGAATCGTTAGAATTGGTGCTGAAGTTGGACCAAACGATATTTTAGTCGGAAAGATTTCTCCTAAAGGTGAAGCTGATTTATCAGCTGAAGAAAGATTGTTAAGAGCCATCTTCGGAGAAAAAGCCAAGGAAGTTAAAGATACTTCAATGAGACTAGAGCATGGTAAGAGGGGAAGAGTAACTGATGTTAAGGTTTTTGATCGAGCCGAAGGTTATGCCTTAGAACCAGGCGTTATCAAAAGAGTTAGGGTAAGAATATCAGAAGCTAGAAAGATTCAAGTGGGAGATAAATTAGCTGGAAGACACGGAAACAAAGGTATTATTGCGAAGATTCTTCCTGCTGAAGAAATGCCTTTCTTAGAAGACGGTACTACTGTTGATATTATCTTAAACCCATTATCAGTTGCTTCTAGAATGAACCTAGGACAAATCCTAGAGACTCACTTTGGATTAGCTGTTAAGAAATTAGGCTACTTAGCCGAAACTCCATCTTTATCAGGTGCTAATGAAAAAGATATTAAAGCTGAATTGAAAGAAGCTGGATATACAGAAGATGGAAAATTAAGACTAGTTGATCCAGAGACTGGAGAATTCTTCCCAGAGAAGATTACCGTCGGTTATATTTACATGATTAAATTGGCGCACATGGTTGAAGACAAAATCCACATGCGTTCAATTGGACCTTACTC
>Ga0172381_10003182_pt1 | contig 17556 bp, 16 predicted proteins | sample Leawel6488metaG_FD_119754 | JGI IMG/M metagenome (GOLD analysis project Ga0172381, IMG submission 119754) | Leachate microbial communities from a municipal landfill in Southern Ontario, Canada - Leachate well 64-88 metaG | ecosystem: Engineered > Solid waste > Landfill > Unclassified | place... | reverse complement strand
ACAAATGAAGACCCTTATGATGAAGAGCCGATAGAAATAATAAATCAGGTGTCGGTTGGCACAAAAGAGAGAGCAAAGAAGATATTGGACAGAAGGGAGGCAATAAGAGAAGCACTAAAAAGCGCTAAATCAGGAGATACGGTGATAATAACAGGTAAGGGCTGCGAGCCATGGATGTGTCTTTCTCAAGGTAAAAAAATACCTTGGGACGAAAAGAAGGTTGTGAAGGAAGAATTCCAAAAAATTAGAGAATAGTTGCATTAAAAACTAGGATATATGACAAACAACGGTTTTTAGCTTATATATAGCCACCCCTTGACTTACTAGGCTCTTTTTCTATAATGATAGGCAGGAATTAATGTCCCCCAAAATTAAGATTAGAAAATATTCTCAAAAAATTAAGGAGTCCTCAAAAGACCCCCTTTATCGTTTAGGGGCAGCCTCTGTCGTTTTACTATTAATTTTGATATTATTTTCTATACCTGCTTTAAAATCCATTGAGAAAAAAGGATTTTCTTCGCTTTTGGCGGTTATTACAGGGGCTTCGTCCGATAATTGCTCGCAAAGTCCTTTTCTGGACCCTGCTCAAAAGCCTAAATCAGAATCACCGGAATTACTTTTAGTCCAAAACTGTAGCCTCCAAGCAGCGTCTCCGCCTGTTATGTTTACCCCTCAAATTTTAGCGGCCTTAACAGAAGGGTATGAAACAGAGGATGTAAATAGGGTTATTTTTGAATATATTGTTGAACAGGGAGATACTTTTTCAGTGATTGCCGAAAAGTTTAATATATCTGTAAACACAATTCTTTGGGCCAACAATCTAACAAAGAGTTCCTCTCTTAAAAATGGCCAAAAGCTAGTTATCTCGCCAGTTACAGGAATAATTTATTATGTTAAATCTGGAGATACTCTTTTGGGTATAGCCAATAAATATAAGGGGAAAATTGACGAAGTAGTCGCTTTTAATGATCTTTCTTCGGAAGGAGACATCTATTTAGGAGACGTTATTATTATCCCCGATGGAACGATGCCAGCCGTGGCAAAATCATCTGCTCCTGTCTTGGCTCCGCTGGTCACGGGAGCTTTCTTGTGCCCAATATCTTCTCCTTGTAGAATTACGCAAGGCCTCCATTTTTATAATGCTGTCGATTTCAGTCATGGTCAGTGCGGAGAATCAATTTTTGCAGCCGCAGCTGGTACGGTTTTAAAGGTCAAATTAACTTCCTCTACTTCTCGTTGGGCGTTCGGAGGGGCAGGAAATACTATTTCAATTTTACATTCTAACGGGGTAGTAACTAGCTATGGACATGTTAAACAAAGCCTTGTTAGCGTTGGAGACCAAGTCTCTAAAGGTCAGATTATAGCTTTAATGGGTGGTTCCCCAGGTACACCGGGAGCTGGCAAATCGACTGGTTGCCATTTACATTTCGGAGTGTCTGGTGCAAGAAATCCTTTTTCTCCATAATAATGTTTAGTAAGCAAAAAGCCCGTTACCGGGCTTTTTTATTTTAACTAAATCTTTTTACTCACATTTTAGACAGAGCCTAGCTTCGGGAGATATTTTTAGTCGTTCAATTGAGATTTCTTTATTGCATTTTTCACAGATTCCGTATCCCTCCTTTTCTATTTTTTCTAAAGCAGAGTTGATGTTTTTTAGACGAATCTCTAGATTATGTTCAATAGGAAGCAAAGTGCTGTATTCCTCTACTTCATCAGCAGCCGTTTCCATTCCAGAGGATCCTTGTCCTGCGTTAAAATTTGGAAAACGGGTATCCCAGTCTCCTGGAAGTTTTTCGTCTTTCGTCGCAAATTTTTTCAATTGCCCTTCGATGTCGGATTTTTCTACCTCTAAAGTTTTTTTTATTTCCTCGATAAAATTTTTATCCATGTTTATATTGTTAATTGTTTGATTATTCTTCCGATACTATCAAAAGAATTAGTCAGGACAAAATAATCCCCAAACCAAGCGTAGCACACCCCTAGATCGTCTTTAGAAACAGTCAGGTAGCGTAATCCTATTTTTTGAATATAGGTGGTTTTAAAAGCGTTAGATACGGTTTGAATTTTATTTCCTGAAACGAAAACTCCCTTTTCTGAGATGCTTTTCTCCCAGTTTTTAAGTAAGGCACTTAGCCCCTCTTTATCTTTAACTTTGGCTATAATCGCCATTCTATTACCTTGTTTTTGGGAGAGAACAGCTATTGTAAAATCTGGTTCGAGTTTTCCTAAAAATCCTTCGGGAGTTTCTACTTGGAAAGAAGAGACCATTTCTTCCAGGGAAATTAACCTATTCTGATCGGTATTTTTTATTAATATCCTATTAAAGGTGTCTAAAGGAATTGTTTCTCTTAACGCTTGATTAAAAGCTTCCGGAATATCCTCTGTTTTTAAGATTTCTTTAATGGTGGTTCCTCCGATCTGAATAAAAGAGGCGGGGATGATAATTTCTGGTTTTTCGGGGATAGTCTCAGGTGGAACTTCTTGAACTGGGGGATTTTCTATGGGAGTTTCTACTTGGAAAGATCTTTTTGAAGAGAAATATAGTATAGAAAGTCCTAAAATTAAAACAACAATAAAAATAATCACTCCTCTTATTAGATATTTTTTACGAGGGGATGCTTTAAGCAAGGGAGGTTTTGGCATCAGTCCGATGGATATCTCTTTTTTAACTTCCTCTGTCTTTTCTTCTCCTTTCGGTTTTTCTTGACTGGCAACGGTGAGTTTTTCTTTCCCACCGGTGTCTATAGAGGAAATTTTCTCTCTTTCTTTTTGAGACTCAATTTCCCTAAGCCTGGCGATATCTTTTGCCATGGTCTTTATCTCCCCCCTTTTTAGGAATTCTTTTTTTTCTTCTTGTGGTTCTTGGACCATACTGAAGTTTTACTACTACTTTTTAGCCTCTTTTAAAGAAAGATTTATTCTGCCCTGTTCATCAACAGAGATAACTTTTACAGGTACGGTATCTCCTATTTTAACGATGTCTTCAACTTTATTTACGCGATAAGGGGCTAGCTGTGAAATATGGATTAACCCATCCTGGCCGGGTAGAATTTCAGCAAAAGCACCAAAGTCTAGAATTCTTACTATTTTTCCTTGAAATATTTCCCCCACCTTAACCTCTCTGGTAAGATTACTTATCCATTCGAAAGCTTTCTTGGCAGATTCTTCTTTATCAGCCGTAATAAATATTTCACCCGTATCTTCAATGTCTATGGCTACCCCACATTCATCAATTATTCCGTTTATAACTTTTCCTCCAGGACCGATTACGTCCCTGATTTTATCTGGGTTAATTTGTAAAGTTAAAATCCTAGGAGCAAAAGGAGACAGATTAGCTCTTGGCCCAGACAGAGTTTTATCGATAACATCCAGTATTTGGTGTCTAGCCTTTTTCCCTCTTCCCAGGGCCTCCTTTAAAATTTCTTCTGTAATACCTTCAATTTTAACATCCATTTGAATAGCAGAAATTCCTTTTTTAGTACCAGCTATTTTGAAATCCATGTCTCCGTAATGATCTTCTGGTCCCTGGATATCAGTTAAAATTTTGTATTTTGTTATTTTTGAATTTCCGTCTTTTTCTGACATTAGCCCCATAGCGATTCCTGCTGCGGGGGATTTTATCGGAACTCCGGCATCCATTAAGGCCAAAGAAGAAGAAGAAACCGAGGCCATTGAACTTGAGCCGTTAGAAGACAAAATTTCTGTAACGACTCTTATGGTGTAAGGGAATTGTTCAAAAGACGGGACTATCGGTAGAAGAGCTTTTTCTGCTAACATACCATGCCCAATATCTCTTCTTCCGGGTCCTCTCATTGGCTTTATTTCCCCGACCGAGTAAGGAGGAAAATTATAATGATGCATAAATCGTTTCTTCCCCGTATATTCCATTCCTTCCAATATTTGTTGGTCTCCAGGAGCTCCTAAAGTTAAAATAGACATAGCTTTCGTCTGTCCTCGACAAAAAACTCCTGAGCCGTGAGTTCTAGGCAATATTCCAACTTCGCATTCTAATTTTCTTATTTCGTCCATCTTTCTCCCGTCAGGTCTTCTGTCTTCTTTTATCGCTTTTTCGTGAACTATTTTATCAGTCTCTTTTTCAAAGAAAGCATTGACAGAAATTATTTTACTGGCATCCTGGTCTTTTTCTTTTAAATAGATTGTCAATTCTTCTTTTAAAGCATCAATACTGTCCATTCTCTCTCCTTTGTTTTTTTGGTAAATTGCGTTTTCTAACTTGTTCCCCAGAAAAGCTTTTATATCTTTTTCTAGTTCATGGTCTTCTGGAACGGTTTTTAGAACAATTTTCTCTTTCCCTATCTTTTCAGATATTTCTTTTTGGAAATCAATCAGTTTTTTTAAATATGGCTTGGCAAAATTAAAAGCGCCCAAGATGAGATCTTCTTCCAGCTCGTCAAAACCAGCCTCCATCATATTAGTAATAATCTCGCCATTATTATCTAGCCCGGTTAAAACAAAATCCATCTGGCTTTTTTCTCTTTCTGATAGGATAGGATTTATAATAAATTTGTTATCTATTCTCCCTATTCTGACGGCAGCTACAGGCCCTTTCCAGGGGATATTAGAGGTTGTCAGAGCGGTAGAAGCAGCTAATAATCCTAAAATATCAGGATCATTCTCTAAATCATAAGAGAGAACGGTCACAACCACCTGAGCTTCTCTCCCTAGATTATTCGGGAAAACTGGCCTTATAGACCTGTCGATAAGTCTCCCATTGCATATGGCTTCATCGGAAGGCTTTGTTTCTCTTCTTATATATCTTGCCCCCTTTATTTTACCGGCGGCATAATACCTCTCTTCGTAGTCAACGGTAAGAGGGAAGAAATCTTTTGCCTCCTTCTCGTATTTTGACATTACGGCAGTGGCCAAAACTTCTGTCCCTCCACAACGAAGAAAAACAGAGCCATTGGCCTGTTCTGTTAAATCATTTATCTCGGCAATAAATTCTTTGCCATCGAAATCCAATTTGAATTGTTTTCTTTCCATTTTATTTTTTAATTTTAATTATTTTTTAAAAAGATACTTTTCTGGGTCTTTTTCTAAGTCTATAAACTCATCGGCGTATTCTTTTATTTTCAGAGAAGCAGATTTTCCAAAAGCAACCACCTCCACTCTTTTCCCCTGATTTTTTAGATATTCTATAAGTTGTAAGAAGTCTCCGTCTCCCGATGCCAGAACAATAGTATCTACCGAAGGAGATATTCTGATAGCATCTACGGCGATTCCCACATCCCAGTCGGCTTTTTTCATTCCCCCATAAAATTCCTGTAAATCTCTGACTCTGGTTTCAATTCCTAGTTTAGTGAGAGCTTCGAAAAAAGGTTTTTCTTCTCCGGTTTTAGTTCTAACTACATAAGCAAAAACTCGGATTAAGTTCCGTCCGTTCACAGCCGTTTTTAGAACTTCCTGAAAGTTTACTCTGGCCTGATATAAATTTTTGGCAGAATGGTAAAGGTTTTGGACGTCAATTAAAACCGCTACTCTCTGCCCCGGATGCTTTATTCTCATTTTTAAGATTTACTTAACCCTACTTTTTTGACGATAGCGTTATATCTCCTAGTGCTCTCCTCTTTCAGATATTTCAGCTGTTTTCTTCTGCTTGTCACCATTTTCAATAATCCTCTCTTTGAATGAAAATCCTTAGGATGGGATTTTAGATGTAGCAAAAGCTTATCAATTTCTTTTGATAATAAGGCTATTTGTACCTCCGGAGAACCGCTGTCGGTTTCGTGGATTTTATGACTGGAAATTATTTTTGTTTTTTCTGCTGATTTTAACATATGTTTATTTATTTTAATTATATCACCTTTTTAAATAAAAAAAAGACTATTTTTATTATGTTTTTATGTGCTGTGCCCCGCGCAGGGCTCGAACCTGCAACCTTATCCTTAAGAGGGATCTGCTCTACCAATTGAGCTAGCAGGGCGTAATTTAAAAGTTAGAAATTAATTGACAGGGCATTTATTTGTCCAATCCCACCACGTACCAAGTCCTGTCCATGTTGCGACTCCGATAAAAGTAAGGAACGTGTTCAGAAATACCCAGGAAATAAATATGATTGCTAACCCTATAATGGTAGCCGTTATAGCCTTTTTAGCCTGGGAAAAAAGCGCTGGCCCTCCTTTTGCTCCACCGGCAAGTACTTCTGCATCGCTAAAGTGAGATATCATAAACAGCAAACCGCTGATAACAAACATTAAGGATGCTACAATTGGGGCGAGACAGGTTAAAATAAAGTTTATAATATTAGTGATAACAACAAAGATGTGGCAGAATTGGCAAGGTCTTCCCGCTCCCCCGCAAGGCACAATAGGTCCTGTGCAGATAGCAGCTAAAACCTGGTTTGCCGAAAAGAGAAGGATTAAAACCAAAAAAATTGTCGGCAGTATTTTCTTCATTGTTTTAAATTAATATCCGTGCCCCCGGAAGGATTCGAACCCTCATCACTTCGTCCGAAGCGAAGCACTCTATCCATTGAGCTACGGGGGCTCTACGCCCTCACGAGTAGCGTTTTAATATTATATCAGAGTGATTGAAAAAAACAAGTTTTCAAGTTAAAATCATCTTATAAATATGAATATTCCTAAAGAGGTAAAATTAGTCATTGGTAAATTGAAAAAACAGGGTTTTGGGGCATATATTGTTGGAGGCTGTGTTAGAGATGTCTTAAGAGGGGTGGACCCCGAAGACTGGGACATTGCCACAAGCGCTAAACCAGAAGAGATTCAGAAAATTTTCTCGAAAAGCTTTTATGAGAATAATTTTTTTACAGTAACCGTCCAGACTGGTAGTAAAAAAGAAAAACTAAAGGAAATTGAGATTACAACTTACAGGTCCGAGGCAAAATATACCGACAAGAGACATCCTGATGAGATAAAATTTGCTAAAAATATTGAAGAAGATTTGTCTAGAAGGGATTTTACGATAAATGCCATAGCTATTGATATAAAAACAAAGCCGGTTTTCATTGATTTGTTTAATGGCCAAAAGGATTTGGAAGGGAAAATTATTAGAACAGTTGGTAATCCTGACGAAAGATTTTCAGAAGATGCTTTAAGAATGACGAGGGCCGTAAGGTTTTCAGTATTTTTAGGTAAGGACTGGAAAATTGAGAAAAATACGGCGGAAGCTATAAAAAAACACTCTTCATGGATAAAGGTTATTTCTCAGGAAAGAATAAGGGATGAGTTTTTGAAAATTATTATGTCAGAGAGAGCTGCAGAAGGGATAGAAGTGTTAAGAGAGTTAGGTTTATTAAAATATATTATCCCGGAGATTGAGGAAGGATATGAAATAGGTCAGAATAAGCATCATATATACGAATGCTACGACCATTATCTAAAATCGTTAGATTACGCAGCCAAAAAGAATTTCAATCAGGACGTAAGGCTAGCCTCCCTTTTCCATGATATTGGTAAACCTAGGGCAAAGAGCGGCAATGGAGAAAACTCTACTTTTTACAACCACGAGATGATAGGGGCTAAAATGACCAGTCAAATACTGGATCGTTTGAAGTTTTCTAAAAAACAGAACGAAAAAATAACTAAGCTTGTTAGATGCCATCTTTTCTACTATAATCCCGAAGAGGTGGGAGAAAGTTCAGTCAGGAGATTGGTCGTTAAGGCCGGGCCGGAAAATATGGAAGAGCTGCTACAAGTAAGAATGGCAGATAGGATAGGGTCAGGCGTTCCAAAAGCAGAACCCTATAAGTTAAGGCATTTAAAATATATTATTGAAAAAGTTGCCCAGGATCCTATTTCTGCGAAGATGCTGAAAGTTTCGGGAAACGACGTAATGAAGATTCTAAAAATTCAGCCGGGCCCTAAAATAGGACAGGTTCTGGATATTTTACTTAGTTATGTTTTGGAATCTCCAAAAAATAATACAAAAAAGTTTTTAGAGAAGAAAATTGAAGAACTCGGGGGGTTAAAAGACGAGGAATTAAAAAATCTTTCAGAACAAGCCGGAAAAGAAAAAGAAAAACTAGAAATAAAGAGAGACGAGATGACAAAGAAAAAATATTGGGTTACTTAAGTTTTCGGGGCGTAGTGTAGCGGTAGCACGAGTCCTTCGGGAGGATTTAGCTCGAGTTCGAATCTCGACGCCCCGACAATCCGAGGGCCTATAGTAAAACGGTATTACGCAGCATTCGCATTGCTGAATTCCGGGTTCGATTCCCGGTGGGTCCACAATAGATAATATCCATTAAATATATGGAGCATCTTACTCAAAAAGATTTGCAAAAGATGATTCTTTTTTCGTGCGAGAAGATAGAAAAGGAAAAAGAAGAAATTAATAAAATTAATGTTTTTCCCGTCCCCGATCAAGATACTGGCAGTAATATGGCAAAGACTCTTTTGGGCATAAAAGAAGCGATAGACGGAAAGGAATTCAATAATTTTAGCGAAATTTCTGCCCTTATTTTAGATGCAGCGATGAGCTCTGCTCAAGGAAACGCCGGTATAATCTACACAGGTTTTTTAGCTGATTTTTTACCGGAGTTAAAACAAAACATAGCTAATGCTAAAGATTTATCAGTCGCTTTTGAGAAGGGAGCTAAAAGAGCGAGAGATTCTATTCTTAATCCAAAGCAAGGAACTATATTAGATGTTATTGATGCAGCCGCCTTCACTCTCAAAAAAGAGTCAGAAACAGAGAAGGATATTATTAATGTTTTGAAGAAAGTCCTAGATAACTCCCATCAAGCCCTCCTTGAGACAAGGGAAAAAATGGAAGTTCTCAAGAAGGCTAACGTTGTTGATGCTGGAGGCCTCGCTTTTTTAATGATTCTGGAAAGCTATGTAGAGGCGTTGGACGGACCGTATTTTACTAAAGCGTTGAAAGATAAGCCTTCAGATAAAATAAAGAAGTTTATAAGGAATCTTTCAAACAGATACGAAGTCGTTTCTTTAATAGAAAATCCAAAATTTAACGAGAAAGTTTTAAAAAGCAAAATGAAAAAATTAGGAGACAGCTTGGATATTGTTAGCATTGGGAATAAAACGAAATTTCATATTCATACCGATTTCCCTGAGAAAGTAAAAGAAATTATTGAAAAAACAGGAAATATTCTGAAAATAAAAACCGAAGACATGTCATCAGAAGTAAAAGGTGAATCTTCTCTCAGAAAGGTCTCTATCGGGATAGTCACAGAAGATGCCTCCGATTTACCTCAAAAAATTGTAGAGAGATATGGTGTAGAGGTGGTGAAAATATCAGTTGATTGGCCCAACGGGAAAAAAACTATAACGGGAGATATTTATCGGAAAATGAGGAAGGCAGGAGAAAAGAATATTAAATTTTTTCCAAAAACTTCCCAACCTTCCCCGAGATCCTATTTGGCCGCTTTTGAAAAACAGCTCAAAAATTTTGATAAAGTTTTGTGTATTAATACGGCTTCTAAACTTTCGGCCTGTAAAAACTCGGCCTTACAGGCGAAATCAATGTCAAAAGATAAAAGCAAGATATTTATTTTTGATTCTAACAATATAACGGCCGGCCAATCCCTCTTGCTTTTAAAGGCAGTTGAGTTAATCCAAGAACAAAAAGAAATCGGAGAAATAATAAAAGAATTAGAAAAACTATCCCTAAGGGTCCATTTATACGCCGTTATTGAAGACCCGAAATGGATAAGAGCCGGCGGGAGAGCCAATAAAATTCAGACAGATTGGATAACAAGAATACAAAAAATAAATCTTCATCCGGTAATTATTTTAAAAAATGGTTTGGTACAAAAAGGAGGAATGGTTTTGGCTCGGGATATGGCTGAAGCAGTTTTTAAGAAGATTAAGAAAGAAAGTCGGGGTAGAAAGATCAGGGTTATTATAAATCATGCGGATAATCTAGAAGAGGCAAAAAAACTTAAAACAAAACTGAAAGAAATAAAAGCAGAAGTTTGTTATATTAATTCGGCTTCGCCGGTGATTTGTGTCCATACGGGTCCAGGGACTTTGATAGCTGCTTGGGCTCCTTTGAATATTTCAAAATGATATCAAATTTAATTATCATATTAATATCTTATACTTTAGGTTCTATCCCCTTTGGTTTTATCATCTCTAGACTATTTTCTGGAAAGAATATTTTAGAAGTCGGATGGAGAAAATCTTCCGGTTCAAATGTTTTTAAAAACATAGGGAAATGGCAGGGAGTATTAACGGGCATTTTAGATATCGGGAAAGGATTTTTGGCGGTTTGGCTTAGCCAGAAATTGGGTTTTTCTGTGCCGATTCAGGTATTTTGCGGAGTAGCAGTAGTAGTCGGTCATAACTGGAGTTGTTTTTTAAATTTTTCTGGAGGACGGGGAATAGCCACTTTTGGAGGCGCCCTTTTTGCTTTCTCTTCTAATATCTTTTGGATTTCTTTAATCCCTATAATTATCGGGGCTTTTGTTTGGAATGCTTCAATAGGAACAATTTTATCCTTGATTACGGCTATGATTTTATCTTTCTATTTTAATCAGGTAGAGAGTACGGGCTTGTTTGTTTTTTTATCATTAGTGCCTATATTTATTAAAAGATTGAGTCCCCTCAAAGAGATTTCTTTAAGCAAAAAAGAAATAATAAAAAATCGTTTAATTTTTGATGATGATATTCCTCGTTGGGATTTAAGGATAAAAAAAATAATCTCAAAATTGACAAAGAAGTAGATTTTGGTAAACTAAAAACACAGTCCGTCGAAAGCACGGGCCTTTTTAAAAAACATATGGCAAACTTTGATTTAAGGAGCTTTTCTTCCGCTATAGCTCAGATAGCCGAAGAAAAAGGAATTTCTGCGCAAAAAGTTATAGACTCGATTGAGATGGCTATAGCCGCGGCCTATAAGAAAGACTACGGCAAGAAAGGCCAGATAATAAAAGCAAAACTTGATTCAGAATCGGGCGAAGTTAAGTTTTGGCAAATAAAATCGGTCGTGACGAAATCGATGATTTATTCCGAAGAAGAGTTGGAGAAAATGAAAGAAAAAATGCCGGAGGAAGAATCTTCTTTTAACAAATCGGCAGATGGCGAAGGGAAAGTGCGTTTTAATCCTGAAAAACATATTATGCTAGAAGAGGCAAAAGAAATAAATCCCAAGATTAAAGCCGGTGAGGAATTAGAAACGGTTTTAGAGTCAAAAGCGGATTATGGACGGGTTGCCGCTCAAACTGCAAAACAGGTAATTTTACAAAAGATAAGAGAAGCTGAAAAAGAAAGCATTTTTGGGGAATATAAATCTAAAGAAGGAGAAATTATTTCTGGTATTGTCCAAAGAATAGAGGGTAGAAATATCTTTTTTGATATTGGAAAAACTTTAGGAATTTTGACCAAGGAAGAGCAGGTTCCTGGAGAATTTTATCGACCTGGTCAGAGATTAAAAGTTTATGTTTTAAAAGTAGAAGAAACTCCAAAAGGACCGATAATCTTTTTGTCACGAGCTTACCCAAAGCTTATTTCAAAGCTTTTTGAGCTGGAAGTACCAGAAATTCAGGCAAACCAGGTTCAGATAAAATCAATCGCCAGAGAGGCCGGTTCTAGGTCAAAAATTGCCGTAGTTTCTATGATGGAAGGAATAGATCCAATCGGAGCCACTGTTGGTCAGAAAGGGACAAGGGTTGGAGCCGTGATTAACGAATTAGGCGGAGAAAAAATTGATATTATTGAATACTCTGAAAATCCTGAAAAATATCTTGCCAATTCTCTTTCTCCTGCAAAGGTTTTAGATGTAAAAATAGAGCCTAAAAACAAAGCTTTGGTGATAGTTCCGGAAGACCAACTGTCTTTGGCAATTGGTAAAGACGGTCAGAATGTGAGATTGGCTGCGAAATTAACCGGTTGGAAGATAGATGTGAGAGGGCCAGGTAAAGAAGAAATAAAAGTAGAAGAAGAGGAAGAAAAAGTTGAAGAGGAAGAAATAAAAAAACCGGTTAAAAAAACAAAAGCAAAAACTAAAACAAAAAGTAAAGTAAAAAAAGAAAAATAATAAACATATGTTAATTTTTCCAATTGCTATTTCAATTTTCAGTATAATTTTCGCTTATTATCTAATCAGGGAAGTAAGGAAGTCCCCTTCTGGATCCGGAAAAATGGTTGAAATTTCACAGGCTATCAAAGAGGGAGCGAAAGCTTTTTTAAAAAGACAGTATAAGACGGTAGCTATTGTGGCCGTAATTTTATTTTTTATTCTTTGGCCAACTTTAGGTTTCCTGCCAGCTCTGGGATTTTTAGTGGGAGCTTTGGCTTCAGGTATCTCAGGATTTTTAGGCATGATGGTTTCTACTCAGGCTAATTTGAAAGTGGCAGAAGCTGCTAAATCAGGATTAAAGCCGGCTTTTAATCTGTCTGTTAAAGGAGGATCAATAACTGGTTTCTTAGTGGCTGGGTTGGGACTTCTTAGCGTTTCTGTTTTTTATCTTTTAACTAACGATTTAAAAGCTTTAGTTGCTTTGGGGTTTGGAGGTTCTTTAATTTCAGTTTTTGCTAGACTTGGAGGAGGAATTTTTACTAAAGCCGCAGATGTTGGAGCGGATTTAGTCGGTAAGGTTGAAAAAGGGATTCCTGAAGACGACCCGAGAAATCCGGCAGTGATTGCCGATCAGGTCGGAGACAATGTGGGAGACTGTGCCGGTATGGCAGCTGATTTATTTGAAACTTATGTGGTGTCTATGGTAGCAGCAATGGTTTTGGGAGGATTAATATTTAAAGATCAGCTTCAAGCTATTTTTCTTCCTTTAATTTTAGGATCTGTCTCTATTTTATCTTCAATCATTGGAATGTTTTTTGTAAGACTAGGCAAAAAACAATCAATTATTTCTGCTCTCTATAAAGGGCTTATCGCCGCCGGAGTGATATCCGCCTTGGGATTTATTCCCATAATTTTTCAAGTCGCTCCAGGTTTAAACTTAAACTTCTTTAATCTTTATTTGCCGGCTTTGGTCGGTCTTTTAATTGCTGGGGGAATGTTTTTAATTACAGATTATTTTACCTCAAAAAAATATAAACCAGTTCAGTCAATAGCCAATTCGTCCCAATCTGGGCATGGTACAAATATTATTACGGGGCTAGCTGTCGGAATGAAGTCTACTATTTTTCCCGTTGCTTTAATTTCAATAGGTATTTTGTTCAGCTTTTGGCTATCTGGTATGTACGGTCTAGCCATTACCGTTGTTTCAATGCTTTCTTTAACTGGATTGATTATCGCTCTAGATGCTTACGGCCCTATTACGGATAACGCTTCGGGAATAGCCGAGATGGCAGGATTACCAGACGAAGTTAGAAAAAATACAGACGCTTTGGACTCAGTCGGTAATACCACTAAAGCTGTTACCAAAAGCTATGCCATAGCCTCAGCGGGATTAGCCGCTCTGGTTTTGTTTTCAGCATATACTCAGGAATTATTTAATTTGGGCAGGGAGGTTCATTTTCTCTTGGAAGACCCAAGGGTAGTTGTCGGTTTATTCTTAGGGGGAATAGTCGCTTATTATTTTGTTGCTCTGTCTATGGAGGCTGTCGGGAAAGCAGCTACAAAAGTTGTTGACGAAGTGAGAAGACAATTCAAAGAGATCAAAGGACTAATGGAAGGGACGGCCAAGCCGGATTATTCAAGATGTGTAGATATTGTTACGAAGGCATCTTTAAAAGAAATGGTTTTACCGGCTCTTTTGCCTGTTGCCTTCCCTATTTTAGTTGGATTGATTTTAGGCCCTGAAGTCCTGGGAGGATTATTAATCGGCTCTATAGTCGTCGGTATATTTATTGCTATTTCTATGACTTCAGGAGGAGCTGCTTGGGATAATGCCAAAAAATGGATTGAAGAAGGAAACTTGGGAGGGAAGGGAAGCTTTGCTCATCAGGCGGCAGTAACCGGAGACACTGTCGGGGACCCATATAAGGATACGGCTGGTCCCGCTATCAATCCTATGATTAAGGTTTTAAATATAGTCGCTTTACTGATAGTCAGCTTTTTAGTATAGTAAACTATCAATATTATGAACTTAATCCCCACCGTAATAGAAAAGACTCAATATGGAGAGAGAGCTTATGATATCTATTCCCGTCTTTTGAAAAATAGGATAGTTTTTTTGGGAGCTCCGGTTAATGACGTCGTTGCTAACTCAATTATCGCTCAATTTTTATATCTCGCTTCAGTAGATCCGGAAAAAGATATCCAATTTTACATTAATTCGCCTGGCGGATCAGTCACTGCTGGTTTAGCTATCTATGACACAATGCAATATGTTAAATGTCCTATTTCGACCGTCTGCGTAGGCATGGCAGCCTCAATGGGAGCTGTTTTATTGGCGGCTGGGGCCAAAGGGAAAAGGTTCGCTTTACCAAATTCAGAAATTCTTCTTCATCAGGTGGCAGGAGGAGTGACGGGAGAAGCAATAGAGGTTGAAATTACCGCTAGACAGATTATTAAAATAAAGGAAAATTTGAATAAAATCTTAGCCAAGCATACTGGAAACCCGTTGGAAAAAATAGAAAGAGACACTGATAGAGATTTTTATCTTTCCTCCGAAGAGGCAAAAAAATACGGTCTCATTGACGAGGTATTAAAAACCAAGAGTTAATCGTATAAATGAAAAAGTTTTTCGCCTCAAAAAAGTTTTTGTTTTTGCTTTCGGCATTAGCCCTTGTTATATCAGGGCTTTTTATTTATTTTTATTTTTTTCCTTCTAAAACAAATCCCATATCAAAAATTATTGGAGGGGAAACGCCTCCGGAAGTTAAATCGGATAAAATTCCGCCTGCCACAGCTATTTTTAGTCCTGCAGATAAATCCTGGCGGGGATATGATTTCGAAGTTGAAATAAAAGATTCTGACGCGGGTTCTGGGTTAGCTGATTTTGTGCAAGGCAAAAATGGTTGTAAATATATTATTGAAGATATGGGGACAGGAATATCTTTGAGTGATTTCAGGGAATGTGGCTCTGTAAAAATAGCTGTGCCAGTAGGGGAAAATAAAACCTGTTCCTCTTCTTATCAAAAAGACAATATTTCTCAGGGAAAATGTAGGGTTGGTACAAAAGCTTATGATAAAGCCGGTAACGATTCTGGCTGGGAAAGTTATATTTTTAATATAGATTTGATCCCCCCAAAAATTAGTGAAATTATTATTGCTGGCGTTGAAGAAAACACTCTGGATTTAAATAAAAATTATAATATTAAAGCGATGGCCTCAGACAACAACAGGGTGACGGGTTGCTGGCTTTATATCGACAATAAAATCCAGGACAAGAAAGTAGTAATAAAACCTTTTCCCTGTAAGAACGAAGAAAATTGTAATATTTCAGCGGATATTTCTTTTGATAAAGAAGGAGAACATGGTTTAAAGTTTGGCTGTGGAGATGCCGCTAGGAATTTAAGTTATGGGAAGGAGGTGAAAATTAAAGCAGCAACTAATCGTCCCCCAGAAATCAGTTTCTGTAGAGTTAGCCCAAACAGAGGTTCTATCCAGACAGAATTTAAATTTCAAGCAGAAACTACAGATCCTGACGGAGACACGGTTTTTTATTTATGGAATTTTGGAGATAATCAAACTTCGAGTGATAGAAATCCAAGTCATCATTATTCTCAAGAAGGGACTTTTCATCCAAAAATTATTACCACTGACGGATATGGCGGGGAAGAAGAATGCTCGACTGCCTGGGTGGTTGTCGGGCAGTAAAAAATTATAGTATAATATATTAAGCTTAAAATGTTCAAAAAATTTTTAGTTATCGGAATAGTTATTTGTAGTTTCTTTGTCGGTAATTTTTGTTTGGCTAGTATTCAATTAATTTCTCCTTCCCCTGGAGCTTCGGATGTTCCTATAGATGGTAGTTTTCAGTGGAATTCGGCGGATAATGCAGACAGGTATGTTTTAGGAATGAACACTTCTAATATGTTGGTGGATAATATTCCAGCCAGCAGTTGTGTCTCGGGTGTTTGCAATTTTTATTTTATAGATTTACCATCAGGAGCTAGAATAGAAAATGGACTAAGTTATACGTGGAGCATCACTGCTTATAATGCAAGTGGTAATGCTATTGGCTATTCTCCTGTTTATTCTTTTACTAGCGAGCCAGAACCTCCTCCAAGTTGTCACAATACTACAGCTTGTGAGCCGGAACTAGGAGAAACTGCCCAAAATTGCCCCGAATGTAGTGGCGGTGGTGGCGACGGTGGGCCACTAGTTTCTCCACTGAAAGCTGCCAGTCTTTGGGAATTAATCAATACGCTTATCAATTTTTTCTTTATCTTTGGAATAGTCATAGGGCCTTTGCTAATAATTTATGCCTCCATAATAATGATGACTTCAGCCGGGAGTCCTGAAAAATTAGCCAAAGCCAGAACAATTATAACCTGGACAGTTATTGCGCTAATAGTTCTCTTGTTAGCAAAAGCCATACCGGCCATAGTTAAGGGATCTCTGGGGGGATAAATGATTTTTGAATATTTATCTTTAACTCCGTCTAAAAGACGGAGTTTGACTTTTCAATAAATATTTGATAAAATTTAAGCATAAAAGATAATCAGAATTTTTGGAATTTTAGCATAAACTTATCTTTTAATATGTTAAACTACAAAGATTTTAGCTTAATTTATGAACCAACTAGTCCTATTAATATTGGGGGTGGTTTCGCTTGCTTTGGGTTCTGTTTTGGGTTACTACGTTCGTCAGTCAATTGCCAAAAAGAGAGCGGGGACCATAGAAGATATTCTTCAAAAGAAAATTCAAAAAGCCAAGGAAGATGCGCAAGTTATAATTTCTGAGGCTAAACAAAAATCACTCCAAGTTTCAGAGTCGGCGAAAAAAGAAGAAGATCAAAGAAAAAGACTTCTTCTTCAGACCGAGCAGCTTTTGCTTAAAAGAGAAGATGTTTTAGATAAAAAATTATCTGATTTTGATGCTTCTCAAAAAGATTTTAGTGAAAAAGTAGAAAAACTCAAACAGATTAAAGAAAGCATAGAAAAATTAAGACAGGAAGCCATAGATGGCTTAGAAAGAGTTTCAGGGTTGTCAAAGGATCAGGCGAAAATTGAATTGCTTGAAAATCTTGAGAAAGAATATCAAAGAGACATTTTGGAAAGGATAAGAAAACTGGAAAAGGAAGGAGCTTCCCAGTTTGAGAAAAAAGCAAAAGAAATTTTATCTACGGCTATTCAGAAATGTGCGATAGATCAGGCACAAGAAACTACTACCACCACCATTTCTCTTCCGACAGAGGAAATTAAGGGAAGGATTATAGGCAAAGAAGGGAGGAATATTAGGACATTAGAAAGACTTACGGGGACAGAGGTAATAGTGGACGAAACGCCAGAGACAGTGACTATTTCTGGTTTTGATCCTACTCGTAGACAAATAGCTAAACTGGCTTTGGAAAAATTAATACATGATGGAAGAATACAGCCAGTAAGAATAGAAGAAAAGGTGGAAGAAGCCAAAAAGGAAATTCTAAAACAAATAAAAGATGCAGGAGAAGCAGCTGTTTATGACGTCGGGCTTTTGGGCTTTGATCAAAAATTGGTCCAATTATTGGGAAGATTAAGGTTCAGAACCAGCTACGGCCAAAACGTT
>Ga0172381_10003181_pt1 | contig 17560 bp, 20 predicted proteins | sample Leawel6488metaG_FD_119754 | JGI IMG/M metagenome (GOLD analysis project Ga0172381, IMG submission 119754) | Leachate microbial communities from a municipal landfill in Southern Ontario, Canada - Leachate well 64-88 metaG | ecosystem: Engineered > Solid waste > Landfill > Unclassified | place... | reverse complement strand
GCGTATTTTTTCTTGTTCTCGTCCTCGTCGTTGATGGCGTATTATTTAAACAACAGGAAGGCAGATGAAAGGCATAACTGAAGTAGTATGGCACGGAAGGGGCGGGCAGGGCGCGGTAACCGCGGCAAAGTTGCTCGGCGAGGCGGCCCTCCGCGAAGGTAAGAATCTCCAGGCATTCCCGGAGTTCGGCGCTGAACGCACCGGGGCGCCTGTAAGGAGCTTCACAAGGTTAAGCGACAAGCCCATCACGATCCACTGCTCGATAACGGCGGCGGATTGCATCGTGGTGCTCGACCCGACGCTCATTGACGTCGTCGACATCACCGAGGGCATGAAAGATGACACGTCGATAGTTATCAACACCGTATTCACGGCAAAGGAGATCCGCCAGAAGCTCGGCATCAAGGGCGGAAAGATATTCACGGTGGACGCGACCTCGATATCCGTGGCAAAGGTCGGGCGCAACATACCGAATATGCCGATGGTCGGCGCGCTGCTGAAGGCGACGGGCCTCATAAAGCTCGAGAGCCTGACCGATACGTTCAAGGAAAGTTTCGCGGCAAAGTTCACGCCTGAGGTCATCAAGGGCAACCTTGAGGCGATAGAGCAGGCGTATAAAGAGGTAAAGGCGGAATAATATGGCAAAAACGGAAAAGGTAAAATTACCAAGCTGGAAAGAGATGGTGATAGGCGGTATCAATCCGGACGCCGGCAGCGCGATGAAATACAACAGCGGGACATGGCGCACGTTCAGGCCGGTATGGTCGCAGGAGAAATGCATCCAGTGCAACGCGTGCTGGATACACTGCCCGGATTCCTCGATAATGATAAAGGACGGCAAGGTCTGCGGCATCGATTACGAGCACTGCAAGGGCTGCGGGATCTGCGCCGCGATGTGCCCGCCCAAGGTGGGCGCGGTTAAAATGGTCAAGGAAGAGAAATGAGCAAAAAACTATTAGCGTTAACGGGTAACGACGCGGCAGCGTACGCGATGAAACAGATCAATCCCGACGTAGTTGCGGCATATCCGATCACTCCGCAGACGTCGTTGATGGAGAAGTTCGCGCAGTTCGTCGCCGACGGCGAATCGAATACCGAAATCGTGCTGGTTGAATCCGAGCATTCCGCCATGTCGGCATGCGTCGGCGCGTCATGCGCGGGAGCGCGCGTGATGACGGCGACATCGTCGCAGGGCCTCGCGCTCATGTGGGAGATAGTCTATATCGCCTCGAGCTACCGCCTGCCGATAGTGATGCCGCTGGTAAACAGGGCGCTCTCAGGGCCCATCAACATACATTGCGACCACGGCGACGCGATGGGCATCCGCGACTCGGGCTGGATACAGCTCTGGGCCGAGAACGCGCAGGAAGTCTATGACAATCTTTTGATGGCGATAAGGATAGCCGAAAACTCGGGCATCCTTTTGCCGGTAGTGGTGAATTACGACGGCTTCATCATCAGCCACGCCATCGAGAACATGTACCTCTACGATGACGCTGAAGTGAAGAAGTTCGTCGGCGAATACAAGCCGAAATACACGCTGCTCGACCCGAAGAACCCGACGACGTTCGGAAGTTTCGACCTTCCGGATTATTACTTCGAGCACAGGCGCCAGATGGCCGCGGCGATGAAGGATTCCTTCAAGGTCATAGGCGATGTAGCCAAGGAGTTCTCGAAGATATGCGGGCGCGAATACAAGAACCTCGAGGGATACAAGCTTGAGGACGCCGAGATAGCGATTGTGGCGCTCGGCTCTACGGTCGGCACGGCGCGCGCCGTGGTCGATGAGCTCCGCGAGAAGGGTATAAAGGCGGGTATCCTCAAGATACGCACCTTCAGGCCGTTCCCGGAAGATGAGATAGCCGACGCGCTCAAGAAACTCAAGGCGGTGGCTGTCCTCGACCGCGCGGATTCGCTCAACGCAGTCGGCGGGCCGCTCTTCGATGAAGTCAGGGGCGCGCTTTACAGGAAGTCGGCGATACCGGCTGTTAATTACGTATACGGCCTCGGAGGGCGCGATATGGGCTTCCCCGAGATCAATAAGGTATACGCGGACCTGGCTGAAATAGCCAAGACCGGCAAGGTCAAAGACCTTGTGACATACCTGGGGGTGAGGGACTAATGGCAAACTTAAAAGAACTAAACAAGAGAAAAGAACTCCTCTCCGGCGGGCACAGGATGTGCGCGGGCTGCGCATCGCCTATAATCATAAGGCAGATGGGCCTGGCGCAGGAGATACCGTTAGTTGTAGGAAGTGCGACCGGCTGCCTCGAAGTATCCACGACGCCGAATCCTTTTACGGCGTGGAACTCGAGCTTTGTCCATTGCGCGTTCGAGAATTCCGCAGCCACCGTTTCAGGTGCTGAGGCTGCGTACAGGTCGCTGAAGCGCCGCGGCAAGGTAAAGGAAGAGATGAGATTCGTGGCACTCGGCGGCGACGGCGGCACGTACGATATAGGATTACAGTCGCTTTCGGGCATGCTCGAACGCGGCCCGAGGATCCTGTATCTCTGCTACAACAACGAAGCTTATATGAATACGGGTGTCCAGCGCTCAGGCGCCACACCTATGGGTACCCAGACGACGACGGCACCCGTAGGCAAGGAATCCATAGGGAAGAAGCAGTTCCCGAAGGACTTGACAGGCATAGCGGTAGCGCATAAAATACCGTTCGTGGCGCAGGCGTCACCGAGCCACTGGAACGACCTGATCACGAAGTCGCAGAAGGCGCTCTCGGTCGACGGCCCGGCTTTTATGAACGTAATATCGCCGTGCCCGCTCGGGTGGGGTTATTCCTCCGAGAAGACTATTGAGATCGCTAGGCTCGCAGTGGATACATGCTTCTGGCCGCTGTTCGAAGTAGAGAACGGCACGACCTGGAAGCTCAGCTACAAGCCCGCGGTCAAGAAGCCGATAACAGACTACCTTAAGGCGCAGGTGCGTTTCCGCCATCTTTTGAGGCCGGAGAACACAGCCGTGGTAGAGACGATACAGAAGAGGGTAGACGACGATTGGGCCGCGCTCAAGAAGAGATGCGGAGTAACGGAAGAATAACATCGTTCTTTAGATAAAGTTCCGCTCCCCTGTAGCTCAGTTGGTAGAGCAATGGACTGTTAATCCATGTGTCCCTGGTTCGAGCCCAGGCGGGGGAGCCATAACTTCCCGCTTATAGATGTAATGAAGTATCCCGAAGTGTGCGCAGTTTTTTTGGCGAGAACGCCAAAAAAACAAGCGTATACACGAGGGAAGGTTTTAATAAAATAGGAATTTCCAGGTATGACAACCACGCAGAACCGGCTTGTCACCATCGATACCTCACCCAGTGAATAGGTGAGGTATTATTATGTATACGTGTGACAATAAAGAGATATTACCAAACGGAGGCGATGTGTACACATGGATAGATTTATTCTAAAAGCTCAGAAGGAATGGGTATTTAATAAAATAGTAGAATTGGGACTGAAACCTTCGGAATTTGAATGGGGAAAAACGAAGAGTGGCTATATTTCTGATACAGAAGTTCTTTATCTAAAATATATAAATACAGCATATTATTACAAATTTGATTTTTATGATGTCGAATACTATTATTGTTACTATTCGCCAGGAGCAGAAAAACCGCTTGAAAAGGTGTTTACAAAAAAATGGATTGATATAGCTTCGAGCGTAATCGATTGGCTTATTTCTTTAGAAAAAGAAATATCAATTATTGACCCTTGGGAGGAAATTAGTAGTTATAAACCAGGGGACAAAGTTGATTTAGGTGATGAAATAACTAATTCACCTTTTAGCTCTCCACAGATTGAACGTATAATCAAAGCAATAGAGAAGTTAAAGTCAGAAATAGAAAGGAATTATAATTTAGATAAAGAACAGAAAGAAATAGTAAATAGTAAGCTTGATTATTTAATTGATAAAGCGAAAACAATTGGGCGCATAGATTGGAGAAATATATTCGCAGGAACAATAGTTAATTTAGCAGTAGATTTAGCGCTTGATTCTCAAAAGTATAAGTTATTATGGCAATTAGTCAAGAGTTGCTTCGAGGGAATACGTCTTTTAACAATAAAATAGGTAGTTGCTATAGCTGTTTAATACAGAATACAAAGTACTCTTGCGACGAAGTAATTCATATCATGCAAGGAAGCGTACAAAATCAGCACGGAGAAGAGCGGATATGTAAGGGAGGTGCGCAATTGCACCTCCCTTGATGTTACATTACCAGTTACTCAGTCGTTCGGCTAGTGATAGTATACAGATAACCGTATCTCCAGCCTTCGCCGCCTGGCCCGCCCCTATAGCCCGGTAGAGCAAGTAATTGTTTTTCCCAGAATCGCGCTTCAAATTCCGAGGAAAACATTCTCTGAACCCAGTCTATAGGATTTCCATGAGCCTGACAACGTTGTTGCGGGTTGTCTGTTAATCCTACGTATATCATAGGTTTTCTCCTTTCGTTGAATTTCCGCTTTAAGAACCGTAAAAGTTATTGACAAGCTCACCTCCGTAATATAAACTTATAGCAGTGGGGCTAGGGCGAAAAGCTAGACCCAAGGATGGATAAGCAAGGTTGCGAGCCAGTAATTTTATCCATCCTTTCTTAATAGGGATTATATCAAGCATGCTAAATTTGTCAAGCATTTTTTCGGCTAAATAGGGAGGGGATATAATGGAAACAGGGAAGGGGAATCTAGGGCTATATCTGAAAGAATTGCGAATAGTTAAGAATATGACACTCAGGGAGGTTGAGAAAACCACAGGAGATGCCATATCAAATGCATATTTATGTCAACTTGAGAATGGGAAAATATCAAAACCGTCTCCTCACGTTTTACAAGTACTTGCAAAATCATACAATGTCCCATATGAAGACATTATGGCTGTTGCAGGTTATATAAAAACGTCAAGTAAGGAAATATCATCAGGGAAAGGCGGACTAGTATTTTATAATAGAAAAGATATAACAGATGATGAAAAGGCAGTACTTCTAAGCTACCTACAATTTTATCGCGCATCAAAGGCAAAACAAAATAATGAAAGATGACGACTCTTCCCTTTATCCCGATGAGCTCAAAAACGTCAAATCCTATGCACTAGCTTTATTACATAAAGCAGATGCCGTAGGGCAGTTACCGACTCCAATTGACCATATCGTAAAATCTGCAAATCTCTATGTTAATGAAGGCTTTGAGTTGACCACTGATTATAAAAAAACTTTTAATATTATTGCAAAAATTGAAAAATTTGCACGCCCGAATATACATGGAGTTAAAAAATTATTAGGTTTACTGCACGTTCCTTCCGGTGCAATACTAATAGATCGTCTTCAACATGAAAACAAAAAGAAATTCATTAAATTACATGAGTCAGGGCATGGTTTCATGCCTCATCAGCGTAAAATATATGAAATTATGGAAGACGGAAATTTAGAGTTAGACCATGATGTAGATGATTTATTTGAGCGCGAAGCAAATAATTTTGCCGCTGAGACGCTATTTCAATTAGATAAGTATGAAAAAATTGCTGCAGACTACGACATATCAATAAAAACTCCAATAGAATTATCTAGAATATTCGGCAGCTCAGCATATGCAAGCATGCGTCGTTATGTTCAAACGCATTTTTCTCCTATTGCAATGGGTGTTTATAACAAGGAAGAAAACAATCTTAAAAATCATAGATTTATATTACGACGAGCACCTATGCATTCAATTGAATTTCTAAAAAATATTGGAAAATTAATACTTCCTGAAATATGCACAACATCTGATTATCTAGGCAAACTAATGAATACCGCCAGGCTTCAAACGCATCATCAGTGTGATATGAGAGATGCAAATAAAAACAATTATAATTGCTCCCTTCAAATATTTAATAATTCATACGAGATATTTATTATGATAATTCCTGTTAAAAAAACGCAGGTTATAGTTAGCAATATTCATTTAGTATGCATTTAATGCAAATCAAGGAATTCGGCAGGATAGTCCCCGATAGTATTGTCTTGTGGGGGATTTTATTTTAAGGTACAATCAGAAATTGGAAAACCCACCAAGGAGGTCCAAAATGAAAATAGGGAAGCTACTCATCGCCGCAATAGCACTTTCAATATTCGGCTTTATTATCGCCGCAGTCACCTGCGGAGGTGTGTTCAACTGGGTATACAAGCTCGAGCCGACAAATGTTTGGAAACCAATGGACGGCCCTCCCGGAATTGACTATCTCATAGTAGGATTCATACTCAACATAGTGCTTGCAGCTGTTTACGCGTTACTCCGTAAGGGCATTCCCGGTAAGAACAGGCTGGTAAAGGGCCTCATCTTTGGGTTATGCGTGTGGGCTGTCGGCATGCTGCCGGGTATGTTCGCGACGTATTATTTCATGACGGTGGCTACGGAAGTCGTGATCTACTGGACTATTTTAGGCCTCGTTGAATACCCCATCATGGGGTTGATAATCGCTGCTATATACGGCGAATAAGGGGAAAAAGACGCAATACGCTCGATTTCCTGCCATGCTGCTCGCGGCCGTTACCCTGGCCATGCCGGCCATATCCGGCGCGGCGCAGCCCGAGCCGCCGAAATCTCCGCGATGGACCCTCTCCGCGGAAGCGCTCGTATTGGACCGTGTCGGCACCGCACGCCGGGTACTCGTTGAACGGGTCCCGGGCGACGTAACTTTCGCCAACGTCTCGAGCGCCGTCAGTAATCCGGCCCTTAACAGCACCGATCTCGAGCAGGGCTATACGCCGGGATTCCGGCTGGGCGCGGCTTACCATTTCAACCCGAAATACGATATATCGGTATCTTATTCCCGCATAGACGACTGGGATACGACCGAGTCAGTCGGCCCCGACAGCCCGACTGACTGGCTCGTGATGAAAGCTCCCGGCGGCTTCTTCCAGACCCAGGATTTTTCATACCAGTCAATGACTTGGGACTACTCAACGAAGCTCTACAACGCGGAACTTAACGTCCAAAGGAAATTCTCCGACAGGATAAAAATACTCGGCGGCTTCCGCTGGCTCCGGCTGAAAGAGAACCTTAAAGGCACGATCCCGCCCCGTGACCGCGACCTTCCTCTATGGAAGTTCAATCCGAACAATAATCTTTTCGATGTAGCGCGGATAGAGGGCCTTCCGGGCATACCGAATACGGAAGATCTCCCGCCGTTCTGGGATACGACCACGAAGAACGATCTCTACGGTATCCAGGCCGGCGCGGACGCTGTATTATTCGAGCGCGGCCGCTTCTCTGTCAACGGGCTCGTGAAGGCCGGGGGATATTGGAACCACGCGTCGGAATCGACCGGGGTAAGCATCCAGAAGAAAGTGTACGAGTCGAATGCCCGGACCGATCACGCCGCCTTCGTCGGCGAGGCCGGCCTGCGATGCAAATACCAGGTCACAAAGAGCATGGCGCTGAAACTCGGTTATGAGATGCTCTGGCTTGAAGGCGTCGCGCTGGCGCCCGGGCAGATAGAGAAGACCTATTGCGCGTATAACCCGATCAGTGTGACGGCGCAAGGCGTCAATACCGATTCCGGCACCTTATTCCACGGGGTCACCGCGGGCCTGGAGGTATTATTTTAACGGAACCTAATAAAAGGAGAAAGACATGAAAAATAAAGCGGTGTTATTTGTATTATTGGTAATGCTGTTGATCCCCGTGTCGGCCCGCGCCGAGGAGAAACCCATCCAGCTCGCGATATTCGATCCTCTCCAGCTCGTCCCGAACGACCAGTCTATAAAAGGCCTGGGCCTTAACCTGATCTACGGATGCAACCAGGACTTCAGCGGCATAGACATCGGACTTGTCAACAACGTCAAGGGCCGTATGGTCGGCCTCGAGTGGGGCGCTGTGAATGTCGTCGGAGGTGATTTCAGCGGTGTACAGCTGGGTTTTGTGAACTATACGGAAGGTTTCATGCACGGCCTCCAGTACGGTGGGCTTAACCTCTCGAAGGGCGACTCGCGCGGTATGGCGGTTGGCATGGTCAATTACAGCAAGGACTATTTCGGCGGCTTCCAGGGCGGTTTCTTCAACTATGCCGGCGAGATGCACGGCCTCCAGTTCGGCGTCGTCAACGCGACGAAGAACCTCGACGGCCTCCAGATAGGCCTCGCGAACTACAACGGCAACAAGAAGCCGATGGAGTTCATGGTACTGGTGAATTGGTCGTTCTGATATAAGGAAAAGGTGTTCTTGCCTTCGAGTGCCTAAGGTGGCATAATTAACGGGGGATGACGAGAAAGGAGCGGAGCGGCATGGGCCCCTATAGCGATCATCCGAAAAGAGAAGCAAAGCTTAAAAGCATCATCCGCGGTTCACCTATACCCCAGTTCGTCATCGTCAAAGACCGCAAAGTCATCTATTGGAACCACGCCCTAGAAAAATACTGCAATTCGAAACTCGCCGAAGGGGCATATGAATCCGTAAGCTCCTTCCGCGCGGAGGCGCTCAGGGATTCCAAAGGCAATATTATAGGCGCCGTCGAGACGCTTGAGGACATAACCGAGCAGAGGAAGGCGCAGGAAGATCTCGAGAAAACAAATAAGAAGCTGCTGAGGATGAACAGGAAACTCGGCAAGCTGTCGCTGGTAGATTCCCACACAGGGCTTTTCAACCACCGCTATTTCGAAGAGATCGCCGAAAGTGAGTTCTCCCGCGCGAAGAGGGACGTCCTTCCGCTTTCCATGATAATGCTGGACATAGATTTTTTTAAGTCGATAAACGACGTCTACGGGCACCGGTTCGGAGACCTCGTGCTGAAGCAGTTCGCGGCGCAGTTAAAAAAGGCGGTCAGGCGGTACGACAGCATCATCCGCTACGGCGGAGAGGAGTTCGTGATAGTCTGCCCCGGGGCCAACAGGCCGGTCACGCTGCTCCTGGCCCGGAGGATACTGGACGCTGTCACGAAGCATAAATTCGGCGACAGGACCAGGGTGATAAATTTAAAAATAAGCATAGGGGTTGCGTCTTATCCCGAGGACGAGGTATTCAAGAGCATGGACCTCTTCGATACCGCCGACCGTGCCCTGAACAAAGCCAAGGAAGACGGCGGTGACAGGGCCTATTCTTCCCTGGACGTCATGAATGAAGGGCCGCCGCATTCTCCGGAAGAGATCGAGGGCATAAATTCGCTGAAGGAAAAGATCAACAATCTCAACAGGAGGTCCAGCCAGGGCATTATCGAGGCGGTTTGCGCGTTCGCGAGGACCATGAAACTCAGGGACCGGTATACCGGCCAGCATGTAGAGAGCACGGTACGTTTCGCGACGGATATGGGAAGGGAGTTGGGCCTCTCCCGGAAGGAATTGGAGATAGCCGAGCAGGCGGCGGTATTACATGACCTCGGGAAGGTCGGTATAAACGAAAGTATACTGCGAAAAAAGGCCAAGCTGACGAAAAATGAGCTCGAAAAGGTAAAAAGGCACCCGTCCATCGCGGCGGATATACTGCGGAATGTCCATTATCTGCGCGATATTGTCCCCGCGATCCTTTACCACCATGAGAGATGGGACGGCAAGGGCTATCCAAAGGGCCTGAAGGGCGAGGAGATCCCTGTCGTGGCACGGATCATCGCGTTGGCGGACGTTTTCCAGGCGCTGCTCTCAAATCGTCCTTATCGCAAGGCCTATTCGAAGGATAATGCCATAAAATTGATCGAAAAGGCCTCCGGTACCCAATTTGACCCTAAAGTAGTAAGGGTCTTCTCAAGTGTTGTAAAAAAGGCGCGTTTTTAGGACATATATCCGTAAAATAATAATTATTGCAGTTGGCCCATTTTTAGGGTAGAATCTCCTACATAGGGCGGCCTTTCGGTGGCGCCCACGAAAAAGGAGGAAACATGGGGTACCAAGGTGGTGGCGGTGGCGGCGGATTCGGCGGGCCGAGGGAAATGCACAAGGCTACTTGCGCGGAATGCAAGAAAGAATGCGAAGTCCCGTTCAAGCCGAGGGATGATCGTCCGGTATATTGCAAGGACTGCTTCTCGAAGCGCAAGAACGAAGGACGTTAACGATACGCTGCTAATGCAGCTAACGATCCCCTCCGCAATGAAAATTGCGGAGGGGATTTGTTTATGGTAGAATCCTGGTAATGGAAAAAGACAACAGCGTTCCTTTTTTTGACCTCATGATGGTGGCCCTGCTGGTGGTCGGCGGAATAATCGGCGCCGGCATACTGGCGCTTCCCGTAAATACCGGCCTCGCCGGTTTTATCCCGTCCTCATTGAACCTGCTGCTATTCGGCCTTGGCATGTTCTTTACCGCGAGCGTGCTGGCGAAGGAAGCGGTGCTCGAGCGTACGGATAATTTCAACTACCCGAGCATGTACCGCAAATACCTGGGAGTGACGGGCAAATGGGTCGCGGTCACCGCGAACCTGCTTTTGCTCTACGGCCTGCTGGTCGCATATATCACCGGCGGCTCCACGATAATCTCGAAACTTTTCAGCATCCCGGCGGAATACCACAGGTGGGTCACGATAGGTTTCTTTACCGTCCTTGTGGGCATAATCGCGTCGAACTTAAAAATAGTCGTAAAGATAAACGCCGTCTTTACCGTGCTGATGTTCACGACATTCATAGCGATCGTCTCCATGGGCATACCGCACGTAAAGGCGCAGAACCTGACATACACGGACCTGCAGTTCCTGCCGTGCACGGTGCCGATAATCGTGACCGCCTTCAATTTCCATAACGTGATACCAACCGTATGCAAGTCGCTGAAATGGGACATCAAGCTTATCCTGAGGACCATACTGATCGGGATGGCTGCCGGCTATGCGATGTACGTGATATGGATGTTCATCGGCGTCGGGGCGGTGCCTGTCGAGGGAGGGGAAGCGAGCCTTATCTATGCTTTTGACCACAACCTGCCCGCCACGATACCCCTCTCGGGCATGATAAATAATCCGGTCTTCCTCGTCATAGCGATGGTCTTCTCGCTGGTGGCGCTGACGGCGTCATGCATAGCCAACAGCACCGGCCTTCTGGCATTCGTAGAAGACCTGATGGAAAACACGTTCAGGGTCCGCGGAAGGCTGTTCGCTGTCGTTATCGCTTTCATCCCGCCTTTGATACTATCGCTGAAATTCCCGGACCTCTTCCTGACGGCGCTGAACATCGCGGGAGGTTTCGGCATAATACTCCTCTTCGGGATACTGCCGAGCGTTATCGCCGTATCGAAGAGCAAAGGATGGCGCCGCGAGGCAGCGTTCCTGATAATGCTGGTCTTCATTGCGGCATTCGTCTTCGAGGTATTCCAGGAGACCGGGATGCTGAGGATCAAGCCCGAGGTGGAGTACTATAAGGGCAATTGAGCGCCGGAGGCCTATGCGCGGCCGCTGCGCGAGGATTTTTCCTGCAGTATCCGGACGACCATCGGGTCCACTCCGAACATCCCTTTAAGCGAGACCTTGCTCAGGTTAGCTATAGTCTCTTCCGGGGATTTCCCTAAGACACCGTCCTCAACGGATATCCCGTAACCTGCCAAAGCCATGAACGCGGAGCGCATCGCGGTCTCGGCGCCCGTGACTATCTTCATAGAACAGCCGGGTTTCGCGCCGTCGCAGATCATGCCTGTCAGGTCGCTGGCCACGTTATCCATAGCGAACGCAATCTTCTTCATGTCTATACCCGCCTGCTGGTAAACGAGCGCTATCGCCGAGGATATGCTCGCGGCTATCGCGCAGCCGCATATGACCGAAAGCTCTCCGAGGAAGCATTTGATATAGGAATTTACCGCATGGCTTATCGCGATGCTCTCCTCGATGCGCGCCGGGCCGGCTTTCCTGTCCGTCCCGACAAGATAGGGGACCAATATCGTGAGCGCGCCCTGGTTGCCCGAACCGCCCGAAGTCATTACGGGTTCAGGCAGGCCGCCCATTCGCGCGTCTACGGCCGCAGCGACGCGGATCTTGACCCTGTTGAAGAGGTCGTCGCCTAACAGGCCGCTTTTCACCATCTGCTGTATCTGGTAGCCTGTCCTCTTCATGCCGACGCCTTTTTCGGATATCGCCATGTTTATCTCGATGCCCCGGCGGATGTAAGCGCGCTGTTCGTCATCCAATTTGACCGCCTCGCGGAGGACTTCCTCGAGCTTCATCTTCCGCAATACGTCGTGGTAATCTTTTTTCTTCGTCCCGGCGTGGGGATGCGTGTGTATTATGGATTTCCCGTCTTTTTCTAGGCAGGTGATGTTCGTGTGCCCTTCGGAGACTATGCAATGGACCTTCGCGCCCGCGCCTTCGGCATAGACCTCGACATGGAAGCTCTTTTCGTCCTCTTTGCAGGTATATTTGACGACGCCATTATTGATCAGTTCGTTCGCTTTCTTGAGCACGCCGGCAGGGACGTCTTTCAGCATCTCCAGGCGCAGGGAGGACTTCGCGATCACCGCGCCGAGCGCCGCAGCGATGATATTGCCCTTCGCGCCGCCGCTGTTCGGGACGGTTACCGCCGCGCCGTTCTTGAATGTGCCGGCATCTACGATGAGTTCAAGTTTTTGAACGGGTGTTTTTAATTGTTCGACCGCCGCGGCCGCCGCGTAAGCGCAGGATATGGGTTCGGTGCAGCCTATGGCGGGAAATACCTCGTTAGCGAATATCTCTTTCAGCAGGTTTTGGTTTTTCATAAATAAACTTTAGCACGGGGGAGGTATCGCGTCAAGGGGAGAATAATGGTATAATTGAAAAACGATGGCAAAGAAAATACTGATACTTAACGGAAGCCCGAAGAAGGGCGGAAACACCGAAATACTCGCCGGATGGTTCGCCGAAGGCGCGCGTTCAGCGGGCGCCAAGGTCGAGACCGTACGCGTCGCGTCGCTGAAGTATAAGGTAAGCGGCTGCACGTCCTGTAGGACCTGCCAGAAGATAAAAGAGTATGTCTGTGTCATAAAGGATGACGCGCAGGCGATATTGAGGAAGATGGCAAAGGCGGACGTGATAGTATTCGCGACGCCGCTCTATTTCTACGGCCCGAGCGCCCAGCTGAAAGTGCTCATAGACAGGATGTTCTCGCTCTACAAGTGGGACAACACGACGGACACGTTCGAATCCCCGATGAGGGGAAAGAAGATGGCCCTGCTGCTGAGCGCCTATGAGGATATCGGCCTTAAGAACGTCGAGAAGATGTTCAGGATCATCGCCGATTACAGCGAGATGAAGTTCGTATCCCTCCTCGTGCCGGACGCCCGCGAGTCCGGAGATATACTGAAGCTGAAAGGCGCCCGCGAAAAAGCAATATCCTTCGGAAAGAGATCCGTGTAAACTTTTTTATCCTCCGTACGTCTAATATGAGTAAAGGGGGATAAAATGGCCCGCATAAGCTATTCAAGGAAATTTTGGGTTGTGGCTGCGCTCTGCGCGATGCTTATCGCATCCGGCGCGGATGTTTTTGCCAGGGACCGCGATGAAGGGCGTGATAACGGGCATCGCAAAGAGGAGATAATGAACTGCGGTCCCCAAAGGTATCATTACAGGGACGGCAGGTTCTACAGGCAGGGGTTGTTCGGGCTGTTCGATACGATCGTCGTTCCCCCGCCCGGGGTGGTGGTCAGGGTCATACCTGAAACGCGCAGGGTCATGATAGTGGACGGGTCCACCTACTATTATTACGATAATGTTTATTATACCTCGTGCCCGGACGGATATGTCGTAGTGCAGGCGCCGCGGCAGGAGGTAAAGGTCGTTGAAGTCGCGCGCATATCGGAACCTGCGACCGCGCTCGACGGCGAGCCGGTAACGGTGAACATCCCGAATTCTGACGGCACATATACTCCCGTGAAATTATTCAAACATGGTAACGGCTACAAGGGCCCGCAGGGCGAATTCTACGAGGGGCATCCGACAGTGGCGGAACTGAAAACTTTATATGGAAAATGAAAGGATCGCGGCTATGAAGATCGACACGAAGTTCATCGTCGGCTTATTGATCATGCTCTTGTATCTTGCATCGAATAAAGTGTACTCGGAGCAGGGCGGAGGCAGGCCGCCGATGATGACGGCGGAGCAGATGGTATCTGACATGAAGAAGAGCCTGGGGCTTTCTGAAGAGCAGGCGTCGCAGGTACTTCCTGTCGTCGAGCAGGAGATGGAAAAGCGCGAAGAACTGATGGGCAGCTGCGGCGGGCCGGGTGATTTCGAGTCCATAAAATCCTCAATGGAAAAGATCGACTCGGAGACCGAATCCGCGCTGGCGCAATACCTGACGGACGAGCAGATGGCCAAATGGAAAAAATTGCAGAAGGAGCGCAAGTCGAAGATGGGCCGCGGCCCAGGGGGCGGCGGAGGCGGGCCTCCCGGCATGTAGTATCAGTAGATAGAATTCCGGTTCCACCCATCCCCTCCGCGGTATTTGTTGGCCGCGGGGGGGAATTTTATTTGTTATAACGCCCCAAAGGTGTATAATTTAACACTTAATCCGCCTTAACCGGGCAACCCATATGAAAAACAAGAAAATAACCGTACATGAAAGAGGCAGTATGGGCGAGATGATCGCTATCGCGCTGCCGATGGTCGTTTCCGCGTCATGCGACACTATAATGGTCTTTACCGACCGGCTCTTCCTGTCGCGCCTCGGGTCAGAGATGATGAACGCCGCCATGGGCGGCGGGCTGACATCTTTTATGCTGATGTCTTTCTTCCTCGGGCTTACCGGGTATTCGACGGCATTGGTCGCGCAATACCTCGGGGCGGGGAGGAAGAAGAGCTGCGCAGTCGTCGTATCCCAGGCCGTAATAATAGCGCTGGCGGCTTACCCCGTCATACTGGCGCTTCGCCCCCTGGGCCACATGCTCTTCGAAATGTCGGGGATCACCGCGTCGCAATTGGCCCCGCAGAAGCTGTATTTCAATATATTGCTCTGGGCGTCGATAATCGGGCTGCTAAGGAACTGCCTCAGCTCTTTCTTCTCAGGGACCGGGCGGACCGCAGTCGTTATGGCGGCCTCGCTGACCGCGATGGTCGTAAACATGTGCCTCAATTATGTTATGGTATTCGGCAAGTTCGGCGTGCCGGCGATGGGCATCAGGGGCTCGGCGTACGGTACGGTGATAGGCGGCCTGTGCGGCCTTGCCGTGCTCGCCGCGGCGTATTTCAGCAGGGAGAACCGTAAGGAATTCCATGTGCCGGAAGCGCTGCGTTTCGACAAGATCGTCATGAAGAAGCTGCTGCGCCTGGGGTCTTCGGTCGGGGCCGAGATGTTCCTTAACATCCTCGCGTTCAACTCTATGATCTTTGTCTTCTATTCGCGCGGCCCGGTGACGGCGACCGCCGCGACCATAATGTTCAACTGGGACATGGTATCATTCGTGCCGCTTATCGGCGTGGAGATAGGGGTCACGAGCCTGGTCGGGCGCTGCATGGGCGCGGGAGACCCGGGGACCGCGCACCGTTCGGTCCAATCGGGGCTGAAGCTCGGGTTCATGTATTCGGCCGTCATACTGGTGCTGTTCGCGGGATTCCCGGAACTGCTCGTGAAAGTGTTCCGCCCCGATGTCGCGGACAACATCTTCGCGGCCGCGGAGCCGACAGCGTCGTTCATGGTCCGTTTCGCGTCGCTCTACGTGCTCACCGAGGCGCTCCTCGTCGTATATATCGGCGCGCTGCGCGGCGCGGGCGATACCCTTTGGGCGATGGGCATATCGGTTACATTGCACTGGCTCTCGGTCGGAGTGCTCGCGCTGCTGCTGGCCGTCATGGGGGTTTCCACGAAAGCCGCATGGGTCGTGGTGGTCCTGCTTTTCGCCTCGTTCTCCGCGGTAGTCTACCTGAGGTACAGGACCGGGAAATGGAGATCAATAAAGGTCGTCCATCCGGAGCCGGTCCTGATACCGGGCGAAAGTTTTCACGAGACACCGGACATTTAACGATGTAGAATATGTAAAAAGGAGCATGGCGAAAATGAAAAAGTTGCTGTTCGCGGCTGTGGTAATGTCGTTATTTACGTTCGTAAACATTAACGGAGGGGTATTTGCCATGGATGGTAAGACGGTCGTCCTTGAGACCACGCAGGGTAATATAGAGATAGCGCTGATGCCGGACGTCGCGCCGAAGGCGTGCGAGAACTTCACGACGCTGGTGGAAAAGGGGTATTATAACGGCATTATATTCCACAGGGTCATAAAAGGGTTCATGATACAGGGCGGCGACCCGAAGGGCACCGGGACCGGCGGACAGTCGTGCTGGGGCAAATCTTTTGAGGACGAAGTGAGCAAGGACGTCGTGTTTGACGAGCCAGGGATACTCGCGATGGCGAATGCCGGCCCGTGCACGAACGGCAGCCAGTTCTTCATAACGACGATACCGACCCCGTGGCTCAACGGCAAGCATACGATATTCGGGAAGGTCACATCGGGATACGACGTGGTCCAGAAGATAGAGAATACGCCCACGGGCAAGCTCGACAAGCCTAAGACGGAGCAGAAGATAATAAAAGCGTATATAAAATGAACTCTGACGAGAGCAGGCAGGCATCCGCGGCGAAGGTCTCCCTTTGGGGCTCCATAATACTCTTCGTCGTCTCGGCGGCGGCGGGCCTCGCGGTGGATTCCATTACGCTGATACTGGACGCCTCTACCAGCCTCGTGATACTCGTCGTCGCGTTGATGATAAACTCGACGATAAAGAAGATCCACAGCCCGCCCGATGAGATATTCAACTTCGGTTACGAGAAATACGAGCCTTTCACGGTGGTCCTGCAGGGCGGCCTGATAATCGCGACATGCCTCATCAGCGCAAAGTTCGCGGTCCAGGACATAATACACGCCGAGGACATAAAGAATTACCAGATACCGATGATCGCGGCCTCGATATCGGTGGCGGCCGGGACATTCATCGCCGTGTTCATCAAGGTCACCGCCCGCAAAACGAACTCTTCGATGATGCACGCGGCGAGCATGCACTGGTTCATAGATACCGCGATGTCGGCCGGAATGCTGGGGGGTTTTTACGCCGGCTCGATACTGAAGAACAAGGGGTATTCCAATATAACCCCATACGTCGACCCCGCAATGGCCATTATACTGGCGATAGTCTTCATATTGCCGCCCATAAAGGCCGTGAAGAAGAACTTTTTAGAGCTTATCGACGCCGTCCCGTCCAGGGAGATAAGGGAGAAGGTAAAGAAGGTGGTCGACGAATACAAACCGAAGATGTTCGGCGTCCACAGGATAAGGACCAGGAAGGCGGGGGAGAAGGTATTTGTGGAGATATGCTTTATCGTGAAGGAAGATGTGACCCTGCGTGAAGCCGAGGTAATATCAGCAGATTTCGAAAGAGATCTCAAGACCCACCTGCGCCACACCGACGTAGTCGTATACTTCAAGCCTACAAAATAGCAAAAAATCACCCTTGACGGCGCATGCCTTAAGTGGTATATAAAAGGTATGCTATGGTGTATAAAGGTATATGGAAGGCAAAGGCGCGGGATCGCCCTGATCATGGTGGTCGGGGTGCTGGGCATGCTTACCCTTATCGGCGTCTCGTTCGCCTCGACCGCGCAAGTGGTGTATAAGGAAGCGAAAAACTACGCCTATTCCGTAAAGGCGAGGTACCTC
>Ga0172381_10003179_pt1 | contig 17568 bp, 12 predicted proteins | sample Leawel6488metaG_FD_119754 | JGI IMG/M metagenome (GOLD analysis project Ga0172381, IMG submission 119754) | Leachate microbial communities from a municipal landfill in Southern Ontario, Canada - Leachate well 64-88 metaG | ecosystem: Engineered > Solid waste > Landfill > Unclassified | place... | reverse complement strand
CACTATGCATTTGGAGTAGCTATTTTTGCTATGTTGATATCTGTTGTAGTTTTTATTACAAATAAAAAGAAATTACCCGATCCTGCACAAAAAGTTATTCAACAAGTTTCGGATAAAGATGAACCTAAAATAGTCCAAATGGATAAAGATGAGGTTCGTCAAAGATTGTATGCATTGTTTTCGGTATTTGCAGTTGTTGTTTTCTTTTGGTTTTCGTTTCATCAAAATGGAAATACACTCACATATTTTGCTAATCAATACACCGATCTTAGCATGATTAATATCGACTTAGGATTTACAAGTATACAAGGTGCCGAGATATTTCAATTCTTTAATCCTTTCTTTGTTGTATTTCTTACCCCAATTATCATTGGTCTGTTTGGTTGGCTTAAAGCAAGAGGTATGGAGCCTTCTACACCCCGGAAAATTGCAATAGGTATGGGAATTGCTGCAGTTGCATTTGCCGTTATGGCCATTGGATCTTTAGATTTACCAAACTACACAGACGTTACCGCAATGGGTGGACTTAGTGACGCTGCACGAGTTACTCCCTTCCTGTTAATTGGAACTTACTTTATTCTTACAGTCGCTGAGCTGTTTATTAGTCCACTGGGACTATCATTTGTGTCTAAAGTTGCCCCTCCACATCTTCAAGGTGTAATGCAAGGTGCATGGCTTGGTACAACCGCCGTAGCTAATCTGATATTATTTGTTGGAACAATATTTTACGAAACTCTCCCACTTTGGGGAGCGTGGAGTATTTTTGTAGTAGCATGTCTGTTATCTATGTTTATGATGCTCTTTATGCTGAAGTGGCTTGAGCGCATTACAAATTAACAGAAAACAAAATACAATTATAAAAGAAGGTCAATCCGAAGAGGGTTGGCCTTTTTTATTAGATGGTGATAAAAACCTTCTACTTTGCAATGTTTTTTCCTTTAAAGTAACAGCTTCATCTTAATGACACACTTTCTTGGCCTCAGTTATAATTTTAGAGTGTCCGATTTCTTCGGACTGTTCAATTCATTCATTTATATTAGAACACTCTGATCTCATTGATATGTTCTTTTCAACTTGAGAAATTTAGAATTAAAAAATGACCGTTTTGGACAAAGGGAAACTCTGAGTTAATCTAAAAAGCTGTTTTGTTTCAATCACATCAGTTTGTGTGTGTCGGCTGCTCATATATTAAAGGTGTGAAGATTTGTCACAGCTTCATTTTCTCAGTATTTTAAATTGTTGATGTTGCTTGCATCATACTTGTCAATATTCTTATTTCGCACGCTCTCTCATAAAAGCACTCTTCTAGTCAAAATAGGTTTTTATTATAATCTATCATTAAAACTCCACAACCTACAGAGCCTTTGGAACATAAACAAAAGCAAAAAATTAATTCCATATTTTACTCAAAAAGTAAACATAAAAAACTTATATTTGTAGGAATCAATAAAAACAACAAAAAGATATAACCCTGAAATGCAGCCATTTGTACACTTACATGTTCACTCCCAATATTCTTTGCTTGATGGACAAGCAAACATAGCCCGTTTAGTAGATAAAGCCATGAAAGATGGCATGAAAGCCATCGCATTAACCGACCATGGCGTTATGTATGGTATCAAAGAGTTTGTGAACTATGTCAATAAGAAAAACAGTCCTGTTCAATCGAAAATCAAAAAGATAGAGAGCGAAATTCAAAGAATTCAAACGACTTCACAAACTTCCGAACCCTCGGAAAACATCGATTCGACCGAACAGCAACTCAAACAGAAATTAGCATTAGAACAAAAGAATCTATTCAAACCTATTATTGGATGCGAGTGTTATTTGGCACGTAGAGACAGGTTTCAACAAAACGACAAAGTTGATAGCAGTGGTTGGCACTTAGTGGTGTTGGCAAAGAACTTTAAAGGTTATCAAAACCTTATCAAAATTGTTTCTAAGAGCTGGACCGAAGGTTTTTATTACCGCCCGCGTATCGATAAAGAATTGTTAGAGAAATATAGCGAAGGATTGATTGTTAGCTCGGCATGTTTGGGAGGAGAAATATCCAGAAAAATAGATAATGGAGAAATTGAGGAAGCCGAAGAGGCGGTGAAATGGTACAAATCTGTTTTTGGGGACGATTATTACCTTGAGTTGCAACGCCACAAAACTAACAGACCGGATGCTGATGCCACAACTTATATAAAGCAAGAACGTGTAAACAAAGAGCTGATAAAAATAGCTGAGAAGTTAGATGTAAAACTGATTGCAACTAACGATGTGCATTTTGTGAACGAAGAAGATGCCGATGCACACGACCGGTTAATTTGCCTGAGCACAGGAAAAGATTTTGACGATGTAAATCGTTTGAGATACACCAAACAAGAGTGGCTGAAAACCACGGCGGAGATGAACCAGGTTTTCGCCGATATGCCACATGTATTATCGAACACACTGGAGATTGCTGACAAAGTTGAGCACTACTCCATCGATCACGATGCTTTGATGCCTTTCTTCCCCATTGAAGAGTCATTTGGTACGGAAGAAGAATACAAGACTCGCTATAGCGAGGAAGAGTTAAAAAAGGAGTTTGGGCTCAAGGTATTTAAACGATTGGGTGGCTACGAAAAAGTAATCCGAATTAAATTAGAGTCCGATTATCTGAAGTATTTAACCTATTTAGGGGCTGAAAAAAGATACGGAACAAATCTCAGCGATGAAATAAAGGAGCGTCTCGATTTTGAGCTTGATACGATGAAAAAAATGGGTTATCCCGGCTATTTCTTAATCGTTCAGGATTTCATCAATGCAGCTCGCAAGATGGATGTGGCTGTAGGTCCCGGCCGTGGGTCGGCTGCCGGTTCGGCGGTTGCCTATTGTTTGAGAATCACAGACATCGATCCACTGAAATACAACCTGCTGTTTGAGCGATTTCTTAATCCCGATCGTATATCGATGCCCGATATCGATGTGGATTTTGATGACGAAGGCAGAGATACTGTTCTGCGCTGGGTAACAGAGAAGTATGGTAAAAATAAAGTTGCCCGTATCATCACTTATGGAACAATGGCCACAAAGTCGGCAATTAAGGATGTTGCACGCGTGCAGAGACTTCCTCTATCGGAAGCCGACAGGCTATCGAAACTCGTTCCCGATAGAATTCCGGATAAGAAAAAAGTAACCTTACGTGCCGCAATTGATTACATTCCTGAACTGAAAGAGGCAGCAAAAAGCGACAATCCTATCATCCGCGATACGTTAAAGTATGCACAAATGCTGGAAGGTAACGTCCGCAGCGTTGGTGTTCATGCATGTGGAGTAATCATTTCGCAAACAGATATTTCGGATATTGTGCCCATGGGTACCGCAGATGATAAGCAAACCAAAGAGAAGCTATTGGTTACTCAGTACGATGGTTCTGTTATTGAAGAAACAGGTCTTATCAAGATGGATTTTTTAGGCCTCAAAACCTTATCGATTATAAAAGATGCTCTTGCAAACATTGAACACACAACCGGAAAGAAAATAGACATTAACGACATAGATCTGGAAGATACAAAAACCTACGAACTATATAGTCAAGGGAAAACAAGTGGTACTTTTCAGTTTGAGTCGGCCGGAATGCAAAAATACCTGAAGGAACTTCAACCCACTAAATTCGAAGATTTAATTGCGATGAATGCGCTCTATCGTCCAGGTCCAATGGATTATATTCCTTCGTTTGTTGCGCGTAAGCATGGGCGCGAGAAAATAGCATACGACATACCCATTATGAAGCAATATCTAGATGAAACATACGGGATTACGGTTTATCAAGAACAGGTGATGCTTCTATCGCGTTTGTTAGCCAACTTTACGCGCGGACAATCCGATGAATTGCGTAAAGCAATGGGTAAAAAGCTTTTCGATAAAATGTTTGCCCTAAAGGAAAAGTTTTTAGAAGGTGGTAAGCAAAACGGATATAATGAAAAAGTACTTTTAAAAATTTGGACAGATTGGGAAAAATTTGCATCCTATGCATTTAATAAATCTCATGCAACTTGTTATTCGTGGATTGCTTATCAAACAGCCTGGTTAAAAGCCAATTATCCATCGGAATATATGGCTGCCGTGTTGTCTAACAATCTGAACAACATAACTGAAATCACGAAGTTCATGGACGAATGTCGTGCTATGGGAATGAATGTACTAAGCCCGGATGTAAACGAATCGTTTTTTAAATTTTCGGTAAATCCGAAAAAAGATTTAAGATTTGGGCTGGCAGCCATAAAAGGTGTTGGACACAGTGCCGCAAATAGCATCATCGAAGAACGTCAGAAAAACGGACACTTCGCCGATATTTTCGATTTTGTTGAACGTGTAAATCCCTCATCTTGCACCAAGAAAAATGTTGAATCGTTGGCTCTTGCCGGAGCATTTGATTCGTTACCCGGCATAAAACGTGAACAGTTTTTTGCCACTAACGACAAGGACGAAGCTTTTATTGATACGCTTATCCGCTATGGAAGCAAATTCCAGGCTGATAAAAATATGTCCATGAATTCGTTATTTGGAGACGATTTTTCGAATCAGATTTCAAGACCCGAAATTCCAATGGCAGAAAAATGGACCGATTTAGAAAAACTGAATAAGGAACGCGAGTTAATTGGAATATACTTATCGGCACATCCGCTGGACGATTATGAATTAATTCTAAAATATGTTTGCAACACATCTACTTCTGATTTGAGTGACTTAGATAAAATAAATGGCAAGGAGGTAACTTTTGGAGGAATGGTAACAACATTCAGAGAAGGTCAAACAAGACACGGTTCTCCTTTCACCATTTTCAAAATAGAAGATTATAATGGAAGTTTCGAAATAGCACTTTTTGGGGATGATAGTATTAACTATGGGAAGTTTGCTCGACCCGGATTATCGTTGTTCATACGTGGTCGGGTTCAGCCACGCCGTTACTCCGAGAGTCAAATGGAGTTTAAAATAAGCTCCATCCAACTACTTACCGATGTGAAAAATAAACTGATAGAGAAGTTAACAATACAGCTTCCTTTAACTGAATTGACAGACGAGTCTGTAACGGATTTATCAGCTTTGCTAAAAAACAATTCAGGTAATACATTGTTATATTTCCAAATAAATGGCATTGACTCTCATCTAAATCTTGAGCTCTTTGCCCGTAATACAAAGATAACGGTGACAAGCTCATTAGTTGATTATCTAAAAAGCAACAGTGCAATTAAATTCAAAGTGAATTAATTTTAAAAATAAATCGATAAACAATTTAAATTATTTAATTATGGCTCTCGAAATAACAGATTCTTCCTTAGAAGATGTTCTAAAAACTGACAAACTTGTAGTAATTGATTTTTGGGCAGAATGGTGTGGTCCGTGCAAAATGGTTGGACCAATCATTGAACAATTAGCGGAAGAATACAGAGAAAATGCAGTTATTGGAAAAGTAGATGTTGACAACAACAACGATGCTACTTCTAAATACGGTATCCGCAATATTCCAACTACCGTTTTTATTAAAAACGGAGAAGTTGTTGATAAAATTGTAGGTGCAGGAACAAAAAAAATTTTTGTAGAGAAAATTGATAAATACGTCTAAATTTGAAACAATCGGTTTTTAATCGATTCGTAGGAAATTAGGAGTAACGATAAAAGGGTTCAAAATGGACTCTTTTGTTGTTTTATATTCTTTCCGAAAATAATCATTTTCTGGATATTCCCTTTAGGGATAAAGGATAGAAAAAGACTAATAATCAGCAATTGAGAGTTTTCTGAGTGGATTCATTTTTACTTTTTTGAATTCTTTTTTCGAAGGGAAAAGAAATTAAAATAAAGTGACAATGCCAGTGCAATCAAATAACCAATTAAAGTAGCATTATCAATAAATTGCGCAGAAAAGTTGTATCCGCTTAATCGCTCAATCAAATATTGAATATAGGAGTAAGGCAAATCATACTCTCCCAAATTTATCAAAACAGAGAAATGCCAATCGGTAAGAGGACAATAACCTAAACCGTAGAACAGACCCAGCAGAAGCCACGAACCTCCCGTTAGAAGGAGTGATAGCAAATGCAATCGACGCGTTGGTTTCCATATCCAACCCGTCAAATTAAATAAGATAAGAAACGTATGAAAGATTACAAAAAAGTAATCGAGTATTTGCCAATAAAATATATTCATAACGTTAATCATAATAAAAAGAGAAACACTTATACGTTTAAAGATAAGAAAATATCATCACATATTATGAGTTGCTCAGATACATCTTTTACTAACTCTGAGATTATAAAGTGCATTATTTTTTTTAATTAACGGCTTCTCCTCCATTTTATTTCGTTATCTTTGAGACATATCTTGGACCAAAAAGTTGTTTTCTCTTTCAGAAATTGCGGAAAAAGATAATGAATCAAAATGTGTCATAGAGGCATTTTTTTAGCTTTGTCTCCCGTTCAAACAATCTTATAAACGTTGTTATTATGAAACAGTTTACTCCTATTTTCTGCTTCTTTTTATCGGTATCGCTTTTTTCACAAGATAGAAAGCACCAAATTGCCGAAGGGATTATTGAGCACCACAATTTGTTTGACGCCACAATGAAAGAAGGCGTTAGTTGTTATCGGATTCCTGCAATTGTGACTGCCCCCAATGGAGATGTTGTGGCTGCCATTGACGAACGAGTAGAAAATTGTGCCGATCTTAATGCCAATAATGATATCAACATTGTGATACGCAGAAGCTCTGATAATGGAAAAACATGGACAGATATTGAAACAGCCATTGATTTTCCTCTGGGACAATCGGCTTCTGATCCATCGATGATTGTTGATAGCGAAACAAATGAAATTTTTATGTTCTATAATTTCATGGACCTCGAAAAAGAAAACGGAATTTACTATCTCCATGTAACGAAAAGCGCAGATAATGGCAAAACGTGGAGTGAACCGGAGGATATTACTTCGCAAATAACAAAACCGGAGTGGCACAAAGATTTTAAATTTATTACGTCAGGTAGAGGCATTCAAACACGTTCGGGGAAACTGTTGCACACCCTGGTTAATCTGACCAATGGATTGCACTTGTTTGGAAGCGATGACCATGGAAAAAGTTGGTTTTTTATTGATACGCCGATTAACCCGGCTGATGAATCAAAAGTTATGGAGCTTGCCGATGGCACTTGGATGATCAATAGCCGTGTTCATCACAAAGGTTTACGCATTGTGCACACTTCAAAAGATGAAGGTAAAACCTGGGAAACACACGAAGAGCCTCAACTAATTGATCCAGGTAACAATGCCAGCTTCATTCGCTATACAGCGATCAAAGATGGTTACAACAAAAATCGCATACTCTTCTCCAATACTAAAATGAAGCAAGGACGTCAAAACATGACCGTTCGCATCAGTTACGACGAAGGAAAAACATGGTCGGAAGGAAAGACAATCTATCCGGGAAGCTCTGCTTATTCATCCATGACAATTCTTGAAAATGGCGATATTGGTCTTTTTTTCGAAAAAGATGCATACACAAAGAACGAATTTGTAAGTTTTTCTTTGGAGTGGTTGACGGATGGGAAAGATGTATACAAGAAACCAACAAAATAAATTGTTTAAGTCGGGAAAAACAAATAGAATTAAGAGTTAAAAGTTAAAAGTTTGTCTGTAAAACGAGGAAACGGGGGTGCGTGGTGTGTGGCCGCAGAAGTAGAGATGCAATACTTTGCGTCTTGTCTGAAAATAATTTGAATTATAATGCCCGTTGCACGTAGAATTCTTCTTACACCTAACTTTACAGATCGCTTACAAAATTAAAAAAGGACTCTTATCGAGTCCTTTTTTAATTTTGTAATACGGATACTATTGAGTTTCTCAATAAAAGTTCTTTTTTTGAGAATAATTCTCAGTTTAACCCTCGCAGTTCAAAATACGATTCACGATAAATGAACTGAAAACTCTATGTTTTGCGCCTTTGCAAGAGAAAAAATCTGCATGCTGAATTTATTTCTTTGCTTGATTAGCAACAGCATCCATCAGTTTTTTAATTTCTTCGGGATCGCCCAAGAAATAATCTTTTACTACATTTAAGTTATCGTCAAATTCAAATACATATGGAACACCCGTGGGTAAGTTTAAGCTTACAATATTTTCTTCCGAAATATCTTTTAGATGCATAACAATACCGCGTAAACTGTTCCCATGTGCGACTACAATAATTTCGTCGTTATCTTTTAAGCTTGCAAGAATTTCGTTTTTCCAATAAGGAAGAATGCGCTCAACGGTTTCTTTCAACGATTCTGTTAGAGGTAAATCTTTTCGATCCACTTTTGCATACCTTTTATCCATAAAAGGAGAACGTTCGTCGTTTTCTTCCATAGCAGTTGGTGGTACATCGTAGCTTCTACGCCAAATTAAGACTTGATCATCGCCATACTTTTTGGCAGTCTCGGCTTTGTTTAACCCTTGCAACATACCGTAATGTTTTTCGTTGAGACGCCATGTTTTTTCAACTGGTATCCAATCCAAATCCATTTCATCCAAAATGATATTCAATGTTTTAACTGCTCTTTTAAGATACGATGTATATGCTTTATCAAAAGAAAAACCCTCTTTTTTCATCAATTCACCGGCTTCTTTAGCTTCTTGTTCTCCAAGTTCAGTTAAATCAACATCGGTCCAACCCGTAAATTTATTTTCGTTGTTCCAGGTGCTTTGTCCATGGCGGATTAATACTACTTTTTTCATAACGCTTTAATTAATATTTGTTCATACTATGCTTGTTTTCTTCTTAAATTGTTTTCTATTATACAAAACTACCAAAATAAAATGTCATTCCTGTTTTTTATACTTAAACTCATTTAAAACAGCCAATAATTTAAGGATTCTTCTCATCTAATTTTCTAAAAACTTTTATTTCTCGGTAGAAAAAATATGCAGCTAAAAGTGAAGCCAGAAAATCTGAAACAGGTGTTGCTGCCCACACGCCATTGAGTCCGAAAAGACGAGGTAAAACAATGATACTGGGAATAAGGAATATAATTTGTCTGCTAAGACTCAGGATAATTGATTTTTTTGCTTTTCCGATACTTTGAAAGAATCCGGATATAACAATTTGGAAACCTACAATTGGAAATGCAATAATGCTGATACGCATGGCATTTTCCGCTAAATCTAAAAGTTCAACATCAGAAGTAAATGCGCGCGCAAATAGGCGAGGAGCAAACATCCCTAACAGGAACCCGAAGGTGGTAACTACAGTTGCAATTTTTATCCCATAAAAAAATGCTGTTTTAACACGATCGTATATCTCTGCTCCATAATTATACCCGATAATGGGTTGTAACCCCTGATTTAAACCGATAACAAACATGATAATGAGCATAAACAGTGACATAAGTATGCCATAAGCACCAATAGCTAAATCGCCACCATACGTCTTTAATGATGTATTCATTAATACCGCCACACCTGATGCTGCTACTTGCATAAAGAAGGGCGAGAGCCCAATAGATACAATGGCAATAAGAATATCCTTTTCAAATCGGATGTTCTTTTTCCGCAAACGCAGCGAACTGCTTTTGCGAGTAAAATGATGCATCACAAACAACATTCCTATAATCATGGAAATAATAGTTGCCCAAGCAACTCCTCCGATTCCCATGCCAAATACAAATATAAAAATCGGATCTAAAATAATGTTGAGGACGGCTCCAATGAGCATGGTATACATCGCTTTTTGAGGATAACCCGATGCACGCATCATGCTGTTGAAACTATAGGTCATTGTTACAAATATATTCCCCGGTAAAATAATTTGCAGATACTCTTTGGCATAAGGATAAGTCTGTTCACTGGCGCCAAAGGCCATCAAAATGGGCTCAAGAAAAATCATGAGCAACGTAATGAAAATCAAGTTAAAGACAATGGTAAGCAAAAAAGAATTCCCAAGGATTTTCTCTGCTCTTTGATGATCTTTCTTCCCTAAGTTGATTGAAATTCTACTTGAAGCTCCCGCCCCAACTAACATCCCTAACGCTGCCGTTAGGTTCATTACTGGAAATGTAACTGCTAAACCAGATATAGCCAATGCTCCTACTCCTTGTCCAATGAAGATACGATCTACAATATTGTACGTAGCATTCACCATCGTTCCAATAATTGCCGGCAGAGCGTAATCCCATACAAGTTTGCTTACCTTTTTGGTTTCAAGTTTTATTTCTCTGGTTGGTCTCAACGTGCTTTTATTAGTTTTTTTAGTTGTAAGAAGTAAGTGGTTAGAGGTTAGAAGTTAGAGGTTACACTTTGACATTAGACAACTCCTCACTCCTCGCTGATAACTGTTCACTGTTCACTATTTCCTCTTATTCGTCATAATCTCCAGCACCATTTTGTCGGTCTCAACCATGCCCGTTTTGCCAATTTCAGACATATTCCGAATGGTTTTATCCACATCATTGTCCACAATTCCTTCTTGCCCGCTTATCACTTTGTTTTCTATAGCCATAAGTGCAGAAAGAAGCGCTGTGGAAACACCGCTCGAAATTTTCAGTGAACAACTGGGCTTTGCGCCATCACAAATCATACCGGTAATATTGGCAATCATATTTTTGGCAGCAAAAGTAATTTGCTCGTAGGAACCGCCCATCAAGTAAGTGATTCCACAACTTGAACCGGTAGAAGCTACTACACAGCCACAAAGAGCAGACAAACGACCCAAATGTTGCTTAATATAGATAACCGACAAATTACTTAACACCAAAGCACGCAAAAGTGTTTCTTTGTCGGCTCCTATTTCTTCGGCATAAGAGAGCACAGGCATTGTTGCTGCAATACCTTGATTACCGCTTCCGGAGTTACTCATAACCGCAACACGTGCCCCATCCATACGCACATCGCATGCGCCGGAGGTAGCGATCAACATTTTTGAATGTGGATTATTCCCAAAGAGTGATATTCCTTTTTTCCCACCAATAACCTGAGACACATTGTGTCCAAAACTACCGTTTTGAGAAACCTCCGAAGCCTCTTTATTCATTTTTGCGGCAACATAAATAAAATTAAGTTCTTCTATTGGAGATTCGTGTGCATAATCATACACTTTTTTTAGGTTCAAAGCAATACTTTCTCTCTCAGTATCTATCTCCTCGAAAGTTTGCGATAGTAGAACTTCTCCATTTTTTTCTATGTGAGAAAAAAATGTGTGAGCACCGCTAATAACGGTTTTCACTTTGTCGTTTTGTGCGTAACAGTTTACCTCAATGTAAAGATTGTCGGTTATATTCTCTTTTACGTAAATATCAATTCTGTTTTCTCCGATATATCTTTTTGCCTCTTTTAAATCATCCGAATCGAAATCACGCAACACTTCCAATTCATATTCTGCTTTACCAATGAGAACACCTAATGCTATTGCAATGGGCAAACCAATCATATTTGCACCTGGAATACCTACGCCCATAGCGTTTTTGATTACACTGGCGCTTAAAAAGAGATCGATTTTCTCAGGTCGATGTTCTAATATTTCGGCTGCTTTTGCCGCACATAACGATACGGCTATAGGTTCAGTGCAACCTATTGCAGGAACAATTTCTTGTTCCATCAATCTCTTTATAGCTTTTCTTTCAGTTAGGGTTAACATATTTATTTTGCTTTCTACAATTGTCTATTACCTGCAAATTTACACAAAGAGTACGAATATATGAGCTTCTCACAAAAAAACAGAGTCTGTGCATTAAATGTTTATATATTTTTTGCAATTAAATAAGAAAGTTATATATTTGAATTCTTAATAGAATTGCCATGAACTATCCTGAGCAGTTACTTCATTACATTTGGAAATACAAACTTTATCCAAACCCTAATTTTGTTTCGTCAGAAGGCGACGAAATCGAAATTATTGATGCAGGAATACTCAATACCGATGCAGGTCCTGATTTTTTTAATGCAAAAATAAAAATTGAGGATAAAGTATGGGCTGGCAATATTGAAATACACAAATCTTCTTCCGATTGGAAAAAACACAACCATCATTCCGATCCTGCATACAACTCTGTTATTCTGCATGTTGTAGAAAAAATAGATTGCGAAATATACACCTATCAAAAAAGGAAAGTACCTCAAGCGGTTATCGAAATTCCCGATAACATCCGGATAGATTACGCACACCTTTTGCTATCAGACTCTCCCATTCCGTGTAGCAACAAGTTGAAGTATGTGGAAAAAGCACATTTAAACCCTTGGTTATCCGCTCTGTTGGCAGAACGATTGGAGCGGAAGATCAATGATATATACACGGTTCTGGATAAGTTCAACAACTCATGGGATGAAACTTTTTATGTACTTTTGTCACGCAATTTTGGTTTTGGTTTGAATGCGAATGAATTTGAAAGACTGGCTTTGAGCTTACCTTATTTTTATATCCAAAAACATAGTGACAATATTTTTCAAATAGAAGCATTGCTTTTTGGACAAGCCGGACTTTTAGAAGATGAATCTCTCACCGATGATTATTATTTACAACTAAAAAAAGAGTATCGTTTTCTGAAAAAGAAGTATACGCTTAAAAATCTAAATGGCTTTATATTTAAATCTCTGAGGGTTCGTCCGCAAGGATTTCCACAAGTACGTATTGCGCAATTAGCAGCAGTTTTACAACAAACAAAACGTCTCTTTTCACACATCTTGGAGAAAGAAGATGAAAACCTATTGCGCCTATTTTTTCACATAAATGCATCCGAATATTGGCAAACACACTACACATTTGGCAAACCATCAAAAAAGATTAGCAAATATCCAGGTGATGCCTCCATCAATGTAATTCTGATAAACACCGTAGTTCCCCTCCTTTTTGCTTACGGCAAAAAGAATAATATTGAAAAGTATTGTACACGTGCATTAACAATATTGGAAGAATTAAAACCGGAAAGAAACAGTATTATAACTGAATTCAGGAAACACAACATTACTCCAAAAAATGCCGCCGATACCCAAGCGCTTATCCAATTGAAGAAGGAATATTGCGACAAAAAGAAATGTTTGTATTGCAAAATTGGGTACCAAATCCTCTCAGGAAAAATAAAAACCGATTAATTTTAATAGAAAATGGGCGATTCGTTTCACACAACTGCTTTAATTATTCTATAACACATACAAAATAAATGAGTAAACTGAAAAAAAAGCCCATTATCATTGGCATTGGTGAATTACTCTGGGATTTATTACCTACAGGAAAAAAAGCAGGTGGAGCACCCATCAATTTTGCATATCATGCTTCGCATATGGGTGCCGAAAGCTATGCTATTAGTGCTGTTGGTAAAGATTTGTTAGGCGATGTAATAATGGAAGAGATCGATAAAATAAAAATAGGTCACGTTATCGAGAGAGTCAATTTTCCTACAGGAACAGTACTCGTAGAATTAAAAGAGGGTATTCCGAATTACACAATTATTGAAAATGTTGCTTGGGATCACATTCCGATGACGATGCAGATAGAAGAATTAGCAAAAAAAGCAGATGCGATATGTTTTGGGACACTTGCACAACGTTCGGAAAGGTCACGTAAGACTATTCAATCAGTTCTTTCGTTTGCACCGGAAGAAGTCTATCGGATTTTCGATATCAACATACGCCAAAACTTCTATTCAAAAGCAATCATTCTTGAATCTCTGCGAATGTGTAATGTGTTTAAAATTAACGAAGAAGAACTTATCCTATTAAAAGAGTTATTCAATAAACAACAGAGCAATGAAAATGATGTATGTAATTGGTTTGTAAAAGAGTTTCATCTAAAATTTATGATCCTAACTGCGGGTAGTGATTACAGTAAAATTTTCGCTTCTGAAACATTTTCACACATAAAAACACCAAAAGTAAAAGTTGTGGATACAGTTGGAGCCGGTGATGCTTTTACAGGAGTTTTTATATCATCAATCCTCAATGGCAAGCCATTGTTTGAAGCCCATCAGGAAGCTGTAGAAAGGGCTGCTTTCATTTGCACCAAAAGCGGAGCCTGGGTTACAGAATAATCAAAAGAGCGAGTTTAAGACGTCAAGTTATTTCGGCACAATCCCTTAGGCTTTTCAGATTTAAAAAAACTTACAAACACGAATGTTTGTACTTCAAAACTGAGTGTCAAATTCTCTCAGGAAGGATAAAAGCCGCTTAATTTTTAATAAAAAAGGGCGATTTACCTATTTTTGGCAACCGTTTTTTACCAAACTGCTTAAATCGTTGTATTTTTGTATCTTCAGAAACAATCTGATTTTTGAATTAATGTATTTCAACTATGTTTTCAGTATACAAAAATCTCATTTATAAAACTCTATACTTTATAGGTAGCGTGCTTTTATTATATGCATGCGCAAATATTGCTGCACCCACGGGAGGATTATACGATGTGGATCCGCCAAAAGTCGTAAAGGCTTCCCCGGATTTTAATGAGACGAATAGCAAACAATCGAAAATAGAAATACTTTTCGATGAAAATGTGAAAATTGAAAATCCAATGGAGAAAGTAATTATTGCTCCTCCTCAACAAAGTTTTCCGGTTATCAAAGCGCAAGGCAGAAAAGTAATTATTGAGTTGGAAGATGAATTAGAGGATAACACAACTTATACCATCGACTTTACCGATGCTATTGTAGATAACAACGAAGGCAACCCGCTTGAGAACTTCTCTTTGTCCTTCTCCACAGGAGATAAGATAGATTCATTGGCTATTTCAGGAATAGTATTGCGAGCAGAAAACTTGGAACCCGTACAGGGTATTTACGTAGGAATTCACTCCAACCTCAACGACACAGCGTTTACGAAAACACCCTTCAAACGTATTTCCCGAACCGATTCGCGTGGTATATTTACCATTAAAGGAGTTGCAGAAGGAAAATATAGAGTTTACGCATTGGGAGACCTCAATCGAAATTACAAATACGATAATCCTCAAGAAGAAATCGCTTTCCTAGATTCAATCGTTGTACCTTCAAGCATTCAAGCGATGCGCAACGACACGGTATTTAAAGACAGCTTGACCATTGATACCATATACCAGATTCAATACACACGTTTTTTGCCTGACAACATTCTTTTACGTTCGTTTGAGTCCGGGTTTGAAAGACAATATTTGCAGAAACACGAACGCACCCTTCCATACAAACTCGATCTGTTTTTTGCGGCACCCACAAAAGAGTCTACTTTCAGTTTGTTAGAACCGACAGCTACATCTGACAATTGGTATGTAAAGGAGTCGAATGTAACTAACGACAGCGTTTCTATCTGGATAACCGATTCCCTTATTTTTCAAATGGATACCGTAAAGTTAATAGTAGATTATTTGCGTACAGATACGCTAAACAATCACGTATTGAACACCGACACACTGAATTTTACATTCAGAGGTACACGAAAAAAAGAGAGTGATAAAGAGAAGAAGAAAGATGAGAAGTCGGAAGAACCTATTCGTCACCTGAATATACGTCACACTATACAATCGACCCACGAAATATTCAATCCAATCTATTTGGAATTTGAACAACCGCTTACTGATTTCGATTCAACGAAAATAAAACTTCAGCATGAAGTGGATTCTCTCATTATTCCTATTGAGTACGCACTTAGTACCGATTCATTAAACTCACGAAAGTATCGTTTACAATACAAATGGGAGCCGGGCGAAAAATATAAGTTATTAATTGATTCGGCAGCCTTCGAAAGTGTGTATGGTCTACATAACGATAAGTTGGAACAGACATTCAACATAAAAAAACTGGAACAATACGGTAACCTGCTGTTCGTAATAACCGGATTGCCGCAAGGCAAAACTGCTTATGTAGAGTTACTGGATGCGCAAGATAAACCTTTTAGAAAAAAACGTGTCAGAGACAACGAAGCTCTTTTTATGGATTTAAATCCGGGTAAATTATATGCTCGTCTATTTATAGATGAAAATGAAGATGGAGAATGGACATCGGGTGATTACGAGTTGAAGCGTCAACCGGAAATTGTATTTTACAACCCGAAAGCTTACGAAATTAGAGCTTTCACCAATCACGAAGAACCATGGGATTTGAATGAACAACCATTTAACAAACAAAAACCACTTGAAATAACTAAAAACAAACCTGAGGAGAAAAAGAGAAGAAACAGAAACGAAGAAGAGAGGCAAAGAGGCAGTCAATCTCAAAGATCCTCAACGCCTCCTATGAATGTAGGAGGTCGCAGAATGCAAACCATCGGCAGATAAGTTTATCTGCCTTAATTAACACAATTCCTCTTTGAAAAATGAAAAATGAAAAATAAAAAATTACACTCACTTGTTATTTTGCTTTTATTTGCAGTTAGTTTATCTTCTATTGGGCAAACTAAAATTAAGAATAATGCATTTGATGCAGGTGAACAGCTTACCTACGACCTGTATTATAAATACGGTATATTGAATATGAAAGGTGGCAATGCAACGTTGAACACCGAATCGACGGTTTACAACGGAACAGATGCCTACAAGATGACTCTCCATGCTACAACCGGAGGACTAATTAATAGCATCTATAACGTGGATGACACCCTCACAGGTTTCGTTGACAAAAACATAGTGCCTTTATTATTTACCAAAGGAGCAACGGAAGGAAAAGATTATACGCGTGAACGACAAATATATAAGTATCAGAACGGTGAGACATTCATACGAACCATTCGCCATAGAAATGGCAAATTATCTTTTGATGAAAATATAACTACGGAGCGATGTACATACGATATGATGTCCGTTTTAGCATTTGCACGTACATTAGATTATTCTAATATGAAACGTGGTGATAATACACATGTGCAGTTTATTTCGGGCAGGCGTCTGGTGAACATGTACATTCGTTACTTGGGTACAATCAGTATGAAAGTAAATAACGGTAAAACTTACGATGCATTGGAGCTTTCACTTATGATTTTAGATAAAGCATTTGTGGATCAAGAAGAAGCTATGAATGTTTGGATTACAAACGATGAAAACAAGCTTCCACTTCAAATTAACACCAAGTTGAAAATAGGAACCATGCGGGCAGTCCTAAAAGATTTTTCAGGTAACAAACATCCACTTAATTAAAAAACATACAATTATGAATCAGCGTTTATTAAGCTTACTTTTTTTATCGCTTTCATTGGTTTTCACTCAAGCTTTGGTTGCACAGCAACAAGAAACTAATATTGATGAAAAACCTGTTGTTCTATTTGTTGAGTTCGAATTTGATGCAAGCAACATGGACAGTGCACTCGATTTGCTTACCGAAATGCAAAATCAAGCGTTAGAAAACGAAGAGGGTTGCATTGCATACGATATTTTGCTGAATAAAGGGAAACCAAACTCCGTGTTTCTTTATGAATGTTACGAAAGTAATGCAGCATTGAAAGCACATAACAATGCATCTTACTACAAGAACATTGTGGATATGAAACTTAAACCACTTATTAAAGCACAGAAAATATTAACCCTGACTCCATTAAATGACATGGGGTTTATAGTAGAATAAAACTACATATTTTTGCAAAATATACATTTGCGAAGAAACATTCATGAAAACCATCGATTTTT
>Ga0172381_10003177_pt1 | contig 17576 bp, 26 predicted proteins | sample Leawel6488metaG_FD_119754 | JGI IMG/M metagenome (GOLD analysis project Ga0172381, IMG submission 119754) | Leachate microbial communities from a municipal landfill in Southern Ontario, Canada - Leachate well 64-88 metaG | ecosystem: Engineered > Solid waste > Landfill > Unclassified | place... | reverse complement strand
CCGGATGGTGGTATCGGTAGCCCGCAGCCAGAGCTGTTGTCCTATCAGACGGAAGGGAACGGAGTAGAAGCAGTAGGCGTATTGGACGTGAGCATCCCGGTGCACCTTGGGTTGCTTCCACTCATGACTGTATGGTCCACGGGCTCCAATATCCTCACCCTGGCGGCCCGGCAAGAGGCAAATAGCGCGGCCAGACTTTGTTCGTCCTCCACGTCGAAGCAAAAATGCGCGAAACCGGAGACCGGGAATAGCTCCCCAGTTTCCATCAAGGCCAAATCGTGGCGGTGTTATGTAACATTGTTTAGCCTCGTTTTTCCTGAAAACGATCCACTAATAACCGCCGCCACTCGCCAAATAGGTCTGTAGCGCCACCCACCCCGCTACGGCCACAGGCGGGAAGCCGATCAATCCGGGCGCGAGCACTGTCCATCGACCGGAATGGCCTCGGTGTTGAAGAATTCTGGCAACACCCGCTCCAGCGGCAAGCGACACGAGTAGCCATACCATGACGACCATTGAAGCACCCGCGTAGAAACGCAAATCCACCATCAGAGCACCCAGGATCAGAATCCCCACATCGGCACTCGGCGAATCCCAACGCGAACCGCGCACCAAGAGGGAAAAAACAAGAGCCACGGTCAGCACAACGGCCAGCGTCGCCCCAAACTGAGCCAGCAGGATACTGCCCAATAATGGCGCGACGAGCGCTAGCCCGACAGCCCCGACAAGCAGCGTGATTCCTGCGGGTTTTTGATCTCTGTGGTCAGGGGTGAGGGCAAACCACAGTACGGACCACAGCACCGCCACCGTCAGCCAAGCAACGAAGGCGGCGAGCATGGTTTCCTGGCGCAGGATCGGCCACAGCAGAATGAAAGCCGAGGCTCCTGCGACCAACCCCCTCGCCCCATAGCGCCACCATTGGTGTCTACAGTGATCGGCAATAGCCGCTATTGTCCCGCCCACGAGAGCCAGCCAGGGCAACCAGGACAACACTGTACGTGGTGGGAAGGAAAAATCGCGATAAGTCAGTGCGTAGCCAACTAGAAAACCAGCCAGCATGGCCGCCGCCCAAAATGTAGAACGCCAGCCGGGATATTTGCGGGTTTTGTAATACGCGGCGACCACTATGAGCATGGCGACCACAGCGGGTAGCAGGGCACTATCCAAAATCAAGGACCGAACGAAACCGGATTGCCAGAGATTCCACATAAGATTACCTCCAATGGGAAGGAGGCGCCGACCTTACTGGTCGGCGCCCCAAAAGGCTGCTCAGCCAGCCGTGCGAACACCCTCGATATTCACATGTAAGTGAACCGTGTTGGCGATCATGCCCGCATAGGCATCCATGCCGAAGTCGCTGCGCTGGATGGTGGTGGTGGCCTCATAGCCGGAAAGATACCCACCCCAGGGTTTGGGCAACGCCGGCACCGGCCCGGCACCAATTTCGCGCACCTGGAAGGTCACCGGCCGAGTCACGCCATGAATGGTCAGTTTCCCATACAGTTGTCCGCCCTCTTTACCCGTGGGTTGATAGCGTGTACTGACGAATGTGATGTTCGGGAACTCCCGGACATTGAAAAAGTCCGGTCCACGTAAATCGTGATCCCTGAGAGCGAAGTTGGTATTGATGCTGGCTGCGGGAATACGGAGGTTCACTTTGTCCCCCGCAGGATTTGCGGGATTGAAGGAATAACTACCAGACAGTTTATCGAAACGGCCCACCACCACCGCCACCCCGGCATGGCCGATGGTGAACCACGCCAGAGAATGGTTCGGATCAATTCGATATGACCCGGCCGGGCTTGCGTCCAACCGATGATAGGCCGCGGCGTCAGCGAGTGATACCAGTGATGTTGACAAGGCGATGGAAAGGATGGCAGTTCTCAGTGCAATAGAAACTTTGTTCGGTAACATGGCAGTACTCCTAATCAATTCAGGGGAAACGGTCACTCAGCCGCTAGGCTTTTATGAGTGCCGTCGCAGAAGGGGCGGTTGGCGGATTGGTGACAGGCACAGATGGCTACCGTTTTCGGCTCGGCAATATCCACGGCGAAGGGCTCCACGCCGCTACCCTGGTGCGTCCCATCGCAGAAAGGCAAGTTTGCGGAGCGCCCGCAAGCGCAGAAATAGTGGCTGCCTGGTTCCAAGCTCATTACGTAAGGTGTCGGGTTCATCATGACCTCCATTAAAATTAAGCATCTCATCTGATACGCATCCATATAGTTACAATGCGTACTATATAGATAGCACAACAAATGTTCGTATGCAAACTATATGGGATTTACTCCTGGAATCGTCCCCGCAACGCGCGTAGGGTGCGGCGCACCTGTTCCAACTCGCCCTCATCCCCTTCCGCAAAGGCCCGCCTGAGATAGTCGATATGGGCGGGAAATACTTGGGCAAAAAGTGTCTCGCCTGCCGGAGTCAGGACTGCGAGGAAACTGCGCCGGTCGCCGACCGGCACCTCCCTGCGCACCAGGCCCTTTTCTTCGAGGCGGTCGATGATGCCGGTCAGGGTTCCCTTGGTGATCAAGGTTTTTTGGGCAAGCTGGCTGAGGGGCATTCCCTGGGTGTTGCCCAGGGTAGCGATGACGTCAAACTGCGCTGGCGTAAGGCCCAGTTGCCGGACATGGGTGGCGGAGTAAGCGGAAAAGGCATGGTAGGCTTGGGCAAGTTCTCGCAGCACGGCGAGAAAAGGCTCCTGGGTTGTGGCCTCCGGCGTGGCCGTGTGAGAAAACAACATCGTTGATTCCCCGGTTGTTCCGTCGATCATCCTCATCCTCACCATGATGTTTCCAGTTAGAAAGTCCTATATAGAACTATTTGGGGCGAACGTCAAAGGGGACTGTAGGACCCTAATTCCGCGAGTGACATCGGAAGCGAGTAGTCAAGTATGGTAGGGCTGCCTACACAGACTGACTTTATCCTTATATTCGCAATTCCCGCACGGGATAGATAGCCCCTCTGTCTGTCCAGTGCTTCTCCAGGAGCGTGTACTCTCGAAATAACCGTGGGACGCCCCCGCCGTTTCACCTCAAATAGCTCGGACATAAATTATTGCGGGACACATGCGCACTTATACATAATCACATATACGTAACAGCTGTTACTGCCGTTCGCTCCACTATAGTTTGATCGTTCAATCACACCCCCGATCTTGATTAACGAAACTATGCCGGTACTCATCATCCTGAGTGCTAAACTGTTTTCAACGAAACCAGGGAAGCCGATCATGGGCAATCTCGACACGCCAGCGACAGTAAGGGGGCGTCTTGTAAAGGCGGCATTGGATTGTTTTCTTGCTGACGATTACCACCGAGTCACAACCCGGCTGATCGCTGAAAAGGCTGGTGCCAATATCTCAATGATCCGCTACTACTTTGGTAACAAGGAGGGGCTCTACGAGGAAATGATCCGCGAGACCCTGAAACCAATGTTAGATGTGCTCGATGGCCCGATGTTGGCGTCGGTCACAGGATTCACCGATTTCCTGCGTCTGTATTACGACACTATGACCGCCCAGCCAGAGTTTCCAAGACTCATTCTCAAAGTGCTTGCTCTCAACCACGGTCCGGGGCGACATTTTATCCAACAATTACTGGAGCGTGGACGTACGCGAGGTGCCAGCAGGGTGTCTGACCTAAAATCCCAAGGGCAGATCGCTTCCGGCATCGACCCCGACATTCTCCGATTGGCTTTCGTTAGTCTGGCCATGACGCCCATCCTTCTGAAGGACATCTTCGAAGAACAGGTGGGTCACCCGATGGACACCACGTTTCTGGAAAAATTGGCCGACTTTAATGGGCACCTATTCTCGGCGGGATTAAAGCCGGTCACTTCGAAATAGCAGGAGGGCGATCCATGTCGTATCAAATGAACTCAGGTACCGTGCGGCGTTTTGCCAAAATCATGAAGTTTGGTGCATGGCTGCAAGCGATTCCCAACAAGCTGACCCCTCCGCCATTCAGTCTGATGCAGATCGGTTCGGCTTTCTGGCAGTCCCGTGCGCTCTATGTTGCTACACGGTTAGATATCGCCACCGTATTGGGGGACGAAGCGCTCGACGCAGGTGTGATTGCAGTTCGCGTTGCTGCCAACGCGGACGCCACAGGGCGTTTGCTGCGGTTGCTTGCTGCGATAGGGGTCTTCTTGGAGATTGCGCCGCAAGTGTTCCGGAACAACAAAATATCCGCCTTCCTGCGCACAGACCATCCGAACAGCGTACGGGCCATGATCCTGATGCACAATTCCGATGCCATGAGCCGGCCTTGGTTTGAGTATCTCGAACAGGGTGTGCGGGAAGGTGTGCCGCCCTTTCGGCTTTCACACGGCGAGGAACTGTTTGCCTACTTGGACCACCATGCCGATTTTGATTCCCTGTTTTCTGCGGCAATGGATAGTGTCGAAGCGTTGACCGGTGACAGCTTCGCCACCGATTTCAACTGGGGTAAATTTGAGCGGATCATTGACGTTGGCGGTTCCCGTGGCACGAAATCACTTGCTATTTTAAAACGACACCCTGACTTAACCGCTCTCGTTGTTGATCGCCCCCAGGTCATCATAGAGGCCGAGATTTACTGGGCAAACCATGACTCAAGCGGTGCGGAACGACTGCAATTCCAAGCCGGAGATCTGTTGGACTCGATTCCATCCGCACGGAGCGAAAAAGATATTTATCTTCTCTCCGCCGTGCTACATGGCTTCGATAACGATAGCTGCATCACAATTCTGCGCAATCTTGCGAATGCCTGTGGTAGGACCGGCGCTCGTATTGCATTATTGGAAATGGTGCTGCCGGAGGTTGGTGCGGATATCGCTGGCGCATCGTTCGATATGCAGATGTTCATGGGTTCACGAGGGCGCGAACGCACGTTGAAGGAATGGACATCGCTGTTTGAGCTCGCCGACATAACGCTCGAAGAGGTGGTCGGGTTGCAGTCGTTCGGAAGTATCCTCGTCTTGCACCCGAAGAAATTAGCCTGAATGTCCGCAATCAGTCTTTATGTATATATATACATAAAGACTGTTATGTATACCTCGCGATTATGTATAGCAGTAAAGTTGCGAGCCTTGCTACAACTGGGTTGCACGTCCGAAACCTACTCGCGGACTCTACATAATAAACGCTGTTTTGGAAATGCCAGTAAGATGACTGACCACCGGCGGTGCCAAATATTGGTATCAGGCTTTTCGCTCGGAAACAGTGGTATGATTCACAGACAACCACCTCTCCGAGCAGTAAATTAATGGTGATCCAAAGATCTCCGATCAGCATTGTGGCCATGAATCAGACCTGTAATTGGGGTGTTGATCTGCAGCGCATGCGGAGCGCTGTCGTGGTGACACTACTCCGGGCCGCCCAGTTTTATGTATAGCATAGCGACACCGTTCGTACCAAATGGCCAGCATTGACAGGGCTTACAGCCAGCTCGACATGCACGCTATACATAATCATGAGGTATACATAACAGTCTTTAACTGTCATCAGATCATAGAGAATACTACGGCAGCCAGTCGTCCGTGAGCAAGGCCTCGCCGAGGACCGCCACCCCATGGCCATGCCTGCATTATTCGCGGTAGAGTCGGGTGCGTCTGTCAAGCAGGTCCAGCCCCCCGTAATTCAGGGGAAACGCTAGGATGAAACTATTTTGTCCGGGATGATACTTTTTTGTCCGTCAACACCACAATGTCGCCAATATTTCATTTTCGGCTTAGCAGTTCAACATCAATTGTGTCACCAGAAATGCTTATTATATGAATAGTAAGGCCATTGGTATTCGCTATTGAGTAATAGCCTGTGTTTGCTGGCACTACAGTAGAGTTCTGGTAATTGGGTGTATAGCGATCCCAATGCACATTAGACACATAGAATTTTAGCATGCCGCTTCTTGCTTTGCCCATATAATATATATTTTTTCTGTCAATATTCTGTTCGTTGTAGCCATTACTAAGAGATGTTTCGCAATTTGTCGCCATGCTGCCAATATCGAAAATTATTGGCGGTGCGCCAGTTGACGCATACTTGTCAAGTATGGCGCCGTCTTTCCGTATTAGGATGTCGCTTTGTTTGTCGAAAGTATAGGAGGTGTTGTTTGAGTTGTAATGTATGTGATTCATCATAATAGGTGAGTAATAGTAAGTTTTTCCACCTATTTTTAGTGTGGTATCTATCGGCAATTTTGCGCCGCGACTGAAATCAACGTAAGACTGGGTTAACCCCATAAAAGTATGTTTAATGGAGCAGTCATTTTTGAAAATCAGGAACAAACCTCCGTTGGCCTCCGCGACGCCCTCAGTACCAATAAGCCCTCCTGGGGCCACAAACACATCATGATGCGGCGTGTAAACTGTTTTTGTTGTCTGATTATTTAGTGAAATATTGGATAGATGACCAGTTGATACGGCGCATCCAGACAGTACGGCTGGCGAGATGAGGAATGTGGCATATAACCAATTTTTGATCTTCCTGACTGGAAAATGCGTATGTTTGTGCATATTAACTCCTGAGCAGTAATTTTTGTTGTTTTATCAAAAGCAATCATCCGGGTTTGTGATCCTACGAATTTCCGCAAGGCCCATAACGAAATCACGCGCATTGCCGCTCCACATTGTTCCCGATTCGGGAGCAATGATAACCGAAGATAATAGGCGGATTCAATGCCATTGTCGGTCTTGATGCACAGATATGTTGAGTTATAAACGCCTGACCATTGTGCCCTATCCGCCTTTGCCACGCTGATCATATCCAGATCATGTGCGTTCCCCATGAGCCTGCTCGATAAGGCGTTCCGCGAAAACCACGATGGCATCTGGTGTAATGCCGCTGGCCGATAAGGAAGACCGAATAACGCAAGCCTTGTGCATCACTTCCAGAGGCGGTTTTTTGCTCAAAGGGTGGGCCACGGTAAATCCGCCTGCATGAATAACCAGTTCAGCCGCTCCTTTATAACCGATAGCGGCCCAGGAAATGGACGTAATTTCTTTTAACGGGATAGAGAACACACCTATATATTGCTTTCGCTCTTGATACTTGGACACCAGTTTCGTCGCGCCATCTATGGATACAAACGATGGATTAGGTACCTTGATGACTTCTCGCGTAATCTCCACTTCTGGAATGCCCCATGGAGACCATCTGAAGCGCATCAGAAAAAACCAGAAGGCAACAAAAAAGAAAGCCGCTCCCCCGATACGCCACGCAAACGGATGCGAAGCTGGCGGGTTCATCAACGCAAAACCACCGATCATGATGCCGAATAACAAAAACCATGTGCTGGTCCAGCTTTGAAGCAGGACTTCGCTTTTCTTATTGGACATAAACACGCTTTCGGGATCGGCCAAAGATGGAGTCGCCACTTCTCCAGATGGTACGGATTTAAATCTCGGTTCTTCTCGAATCACGTGATCCGCATGCTTTTGCCATGCACGAACCGATCTGGCTTCCCTGAGAACCAGCAAGAAGCTGGCAGCAGCCACAACCGATCCGATAAGCAATACGACCCCGAAGCCGGGTTTACCGTTGTGTGCCAAGGCTCGGGTAAAATCCAGCGGCGGGACTACGGAGCACAGCATGAACGTCGCAACAGGGAGCAACAACGCGCCCAGAAATAGTGGAATATCCAAATCTGGCCTAGCAGCGAGCTTTCGTACCAGCATACGTTATCCTCTTTTCCATACCCGCCAAATAATGAAGCCACAAAACATGCAAAGTACCGCCCATTCCATCACGCCAAAAGTATACCACACAGGATGCGCGGTAAATGACGCATCACCATAATCAAAATGACCGAGCATGACGGGTATTTTCTTTTCCCAGATGCCGATGGCAAGCGTAAGCAGGAAATATAGTTCTGCCAACGAGAAAAAGAGAAGGGAGCCTAATGGTTTGCCTTTCATGTCTTAGCTGTTTTCTCGATCAGGCTGATGAAAATTGCTCCAGTACCAATAATCCATTCTATAGGAAGAAAAATAGCCATCTTATAAGTCGAAGCGTTGCCCTGATTCGGGCTTGCTCCATAAAGATGATGTTTCATCATATATGGTTCGCCCACAAAAATAGCTATACCACCACCAAAAACCACCAGTGGACCGAAGATGGCCAGAGCCATCATGGCGAACAGCTTCACACAGGGATCCTCTCCGCCAGCAAAAATGCCCCACCGCCCCAGGCAGCCACCCACAGCACGGCACCTATCGCGCTCCATATTGCAAACGCCCGGAATCCCATTTCCGAGGCTCCGGCCATGTAACCCTGCAATTGGCGCAGCGGCACGATGAAGCGTCCGACCAGCACCACGGGCGCGCCGAAACGACAGAAGAAGGTATGGACCTTATCCACCATGGGCGGTTTGATGCCCACATAGCGGCCATAGCGCAGCAAGGCCTTGTGTCCGTAGCGGTCCCCCAGACCATAGGCCGCATATCCGCCCAGGGTCGCCGCGACCATCGCCAGAGGCAGCACCACCCATACCGGGAACAGCCCTTTGGCCGCGAGGAATCCAGCAGCCACGATCATGGCCTCCCCGGGCGCGAAGACCACGCCCGCGCTCTCGACAAAGAGTAACGCGAACATCGCCGGCAGGCCGTAGGCTTTGAGGATCGGACTGGCGGCATGAATCAGGGCGGCCAGGGTGGTGAGAAACCAGTGGAGCATCAGAACAGCTTATTGATCAGGTCGTCCCCGATCCCGAATCCCGCGCCTATCTCGATGGCACGGCCAAAGCCGGAGTTCATAAACTCCGAGAAGAACCCACCGTCGCCCTGCTGTTGTTGCGGCTGTGCGAAGCCTTGCTGGGGCATCCCCTGGTACCCTGGCCGCCAACCGGGATTCTGCTGCTGTGCATAGGGTTGCACCCTGCTAAGGGGATCACTCTGCGCGGCAGTATGCACCGTCTGCATAATCGCCATCGCCTGCTGCTGTTCCTGCTGGATGTTGTTCATCGCCAGTCCCCGCAGATCCGAGAGCCATTCGCGGGCATCAGGCATTGCCACCGGCTTCTCGTTCGCTCCCATAAATCACACCCCAAACTGCCGCTGCAAAACCGCATCCACCACTTCGCACAATGGTCCTTTTTCCTCCACGCATAGGTGCCGAATCACATGGAAGGGAATGCCCGCATCCCACAGAGAAAAACCACAGGCCATAACGCAGGCACCGGTCCGGCTACCAACCAATCCCCATTCGGTGATCTCCGGAAATTCCCGCAAGGCGTCGATTGCCGCCTGGTTCAACCCGTAACCCGTTTTTTCAAGGACGATTTCATGCCCCACGTCGATCACCGCTCCGCCATCGTGGCCGTCGTTCAAGCGGGTTCTGAACAGACTGCCGGGTGGGTTGACGAATCGGGTGGCCACGACGACAGAATACTCTTGAGCAGCATCCCGGATGCGCTCCACCAGATCCGGCTTGGGCGAAAATCCGTATTGCAGGTCAATGACCAGTAATCCACTGCTTTGTGACATGGGTATCTCCTACTTGAAGGGTAGGGCTTCCTGCTGGATATGGAGGCTGCTGAACTCCGGGTCTTTATGGACTAAAGTCCCGTTGCGCAGACGGGCGGTTGCCGCAATCCAGGCGTCTGCTAACGATAAGCGATGCTTTGCCTTGATTTCGGCGGCGGCCACCAGTAATTCCGGGCTCTCGTGTACCCAGGCAATGGGTAACGATTGCGCCTGTTCGTAGGCCAGCCGTGCCGCAGATTCTCCTTCGTCCTTCCAGACGCGGTAGAGCAATTCCATCGCGGTCATAAAGCACGCACAACATGCCACTTCTCCGCGCCAGGCCTGCGCCAATAGTTCAGCTACCCGATCCGCGCCAGGCTCGTCGTCACGCAAGGTCAACAGCGCAGACGTATCCAGTATCCAGACCGACGCGCTCATTCCCGCCGTCGATCCCAATCCCGGTCATCCAGCAACCGTTCGGTGGATTGCCCCCTGCCCTGCCCACGGAATGCCGCAACCGGGTCGCGCGGCAATGGCACCACGCGAATTTCTTTTCCTTCCACTATCCATTCCAAACCATCCGCTGGCCCCAGCGCAAAACGCCTGCGGATTTCAATGGGAATCACCGTCTGCCCGCGTGTTGTGATCGTGCTCCGCATGTTCCTCTCCTGAATTACATTTCCAGACTAAATATAATTCATTTGTGGCCGATCCACCACAATCCAATGCGCCTCATTCCGGCCGGTAACTCTCTCATAGTCTACGCGAGTGGTGGCGAAGACAGGTGTTGTCCTGGCGTTACTCATGAGTCATTCCCATGGTGGCGCGGACTTGGCACATACCCATGCTTGCGACGACGCCGACAGATCCCGTTCGCTAGTGCCTTGATGTCTGCAGACTTCAAGGGCTGACGAATGATCCTTGAAGGGTTCTTGCCCGCACCACCCCAGCGCAGCTCCAGGATGTCCTCATCGAACAGGCTGCGGATGGTTCCAGCCAGTCTGCTGCCGACCATCATGGCTCAACGGCGACAGCGCAGCGGAAGCGGACCTTCACAGGCGGCATGGGAAGGGCTACTCTCGACTAGAGGAGGGCCCTATCATCCCCCGCTATTTGGCCTATAATGGGCCATTATCTTGATGGATCGAGAGCCTGACTGGTTATCTAAGATAGAGAGGAACTATTCCCATGATGCCCAGACCGCAACAAAACCGCAGGCATACTTCCACCATGGAAGATTTACTCGCCCTCTCCAGTCGGATTCCCTGGTGGAGCGATCTGATTCTGATCGTAGTGTCCTACGTGGGCCTCCATCTCTGGCATACCGAACTGGCCTATCAGGTCCATCTCTACGCACAGCCCACACCACCCCCGAAACTGGCAAATCCCATAGATGGCGTCAACGTGGCCGTCCATACCGCCCTCTCCAGGGCACCCGTATATGTGGGGGCCATCTTCACCGAATTATTCCAGTACCTCTTCCCTGCTATCCTTTTTCTCGGCGGCACAGTTTCACTGATCCGGTCACTTGGGACAAAAAATGCCAGATAATCCAGGTCCGCCGGACATCTATGAACAAACTCCGGACTTTTTTCAGCCAATACAGTTCGACCTTCATGCGACCGATTCAACTATGGGTCGTGAAGAGACGGATCAATCGGCAGTATGCGGCCAAAAGCAGCCGGTCGCGCTCTTTCCGATCAAGCCGTTTGACAGCAGGATTGGAACAGGAACCAGCCGTTATCCAAACTACTGCTATGCTAATTGTCGATCTATGAAACGGGAGCGGCACCTATGCGTCTAGTGTTTAAGACACGGCATCTGTCTATCGATCAATTCAATCCAGTCGAAATTCCAGATTTCGTGGTCCTTACTGGTGTTAATGGTTCCGGCAAAAGTCATCTGGTTCAAGCCATTGAAAACGGCTCAGTTCTCATCGAAGGGCTCAATAATCCCCATGTGGTTCACTTCAATTACGAAACGTTCAAACTTGAGAATGAAGGAGCTTTTAACGCCCAACAATTGTTCAATGAACGGGAACAAGCGTGGAACTTTTATCAACAACAAGTAACACCTCAGGCGACCTCATGGCGGAACTCGATCCAGGGCGAATATCAAACTCTAAGAGACGAGTGCGTCAAAGAAAATAAGCCGTTTTGGAGTGCAGCTAAAGAGCGGGTGCAGCAGTACACGAGCCAGGGATCTGCATTCCTGACGCAGAAAAACCTGCGTAGCAATGCTCAAGCTCAAGGGGTTTACAGTCTTGCAAAGAAGATCCCCTACGGAATTGACGAAATCGATCACAATACTTTCGTCTCTCTGTACAAGCCTTACCAGTTCACTAAGGACTTTCTTCCCCACCAGCTCGGGAAGATATTTTGGGACTACTACGCCAAATATCGCCACAATCAATTAAATGCGTTTGAAAACGAAAAGTACAATAAGGGATATCCCTCCCTTTCAGAAGAGGATTTCATTGAGGCACATGGGCGAAAGCCTTGGGAACTTGCCAACGAAATCCTCGCCACGTTTTATTCTTTGAAATACCGAGTCAACTCTCCGGAAGGAACAGATATGTTTTCCAGCTTTCAGCTTAAGCTGCAGCATATTGAGAAGCCTGGGTTAGAGGTTGATTTCGGGCACTTGTCCTCTGGCGAAAGGGTGTTGATGGCGCTCGTGGCATCGGTGTACAAATCATCAGCCGACAGGTTGTTCCCTGATGTCCTGTTGCTTGATGAAGTTGATGCGTCTTTGCATCCTTCAATGATGCAAAACATGCTTAAGGTTATCGAGGAAATTTTTCTAAAGCATGGCGTCAAGGTGATTCTTGTTTCACACTCTCCTACGACGATTGCGCTTGCACCGGACGAATCAATCTTTGCGATGCAAAGGTCTGGCACCAATCGAATTGAGAAAAAATCTAAGGAAGAGGCCCTTTCAATCCTAACCGAGGGTTTCGCAACTATTGAGCAAGGTCTCCGACTTTTCGATCAGGTCGCGCGGTCTAGTATTACGATAATCACTGAAGGACATAATGAGGCCTTGCTTCGGAAGGCTCTGGAGCTATTCCATGTGGAAGGCGTTGAGGTACTTCCAGGTGTGCAAGACATTACTGGCAAGACCCAGCTCCGTACCGTCTTCCAGTTTTTCTGCAAGGTCCAACATCAAAACAAGGTGATTGTCGTTTGGGATTGCGATGCTCCAAATGGGCTAGAAGAAGAAGAGCGGACTTACCCGTATGTGATTCCTACTAACCCTAGAAACTCTTTGACGCGAAAGGGTATAGAGAATGCGTTCCCTGAACATCTTTTCCAACCTTTTATCAAAACCATGTCCCATTCCAATGGAAACGTAGTATGCGCATTTGATGAATCTAGGAAATCAGACTTCGCTCGTCATGTCGTAGACAACGCAACTCTAGACGATTTCGTACATTTTCAGGGCTTGGTTACTGAGATCAAACGTGTGAAGGCGCTCTCGTGATCGATGAACATAACAATGCGGTTCCACAGGCGTTAAGCAAAACTATGGCTGATGGTTGAGTTGCCATCAGTCACATAAACACTTTCTAGCTGTTGTTGTCTGTTTCAGTGCTAACAGGGGATAGCGTGTCCCTTCCGCTGCAAACTAGATTCAGTGGGTAATGGGACTAAAATTTGAAGAAAGAGGCACTATGTTTGAAGGAAAAAGCGAAATCAGAGCAACTTGGGTGCGTAAGTTGGGAAATGGTCTTGGAGAATTAGACGGATTCTATTCTGGAGAAATAGATGCCGTGAATACTGATGGGAACGAGATTGAGGCGTGTAGGGCGACTCTCGTTGCACTTGGCAACGCCGGTGCTTTGCCTTTTCAGCTTGTAATTACGCACAACATCAACCAAGGAAGCACCACATTTCGCGCCGATTGTTATGAAGACAATACTGAATATCCGCTAAGTATCTTCAAAAATGAAGATAGCACTGAAATATTGCTTGTCTGCGACGACGGCGAGGGCGAGGGAGAAATGATTTACTTTCACGTATTCTGATTCTGGCGGGTACTACCAGATCATCTTTCCATTTTCCACTTGAATCTCCACGTCATGCTACGCCAGATTTGGCGAAGCGGATGGTGCGCAGGGAAACCGCCGTGTCTGTTGCGTGGCAACGCCGTTGCTTGTTATAAATGGACTGCATGACAATGCAGGATTTCTCGGTAGTGCGTGTAGCGCTAGCCGTAGACGAACGGTTAGTAACGGTCTCGGTGTTAGTAACGTGTTAATGGCACGGCATTTTGGGCCACCACTAAAAAATTCTGGAGTATGTTGATGCGCTTCTTGATGATTAGACTTGCTGATATTTCTCCCAGATAGACCCCCTTATCCGCCGGCCGTGGCACAATCTGGGTCGGTGGTAGGTGTGCGGTATCCGGACGATGGCAGGCGTCCAACACAGCCCGCACCTCTGCTTCACTCAGCTTGTTGCTGGGTGCCGGTCGTTCGACCGTTGTGCGGGCATCTGTCTTTATCACTCCCGACTCCTCTGTCCATCGCTGGACGGTGCGTAATGATAAGCCTGCTTCTGCGCAGGCCCGCGACCGGCGGGCACCACCGTCAGCAGCTTCCTGTATCCATGCGACCAATTGTTGCCGCTCCGGGACCGAGGTTAATCTTCCCCGGCGTCGTCCCCCTCCTGACACCGACCTTTCGATGTCTTGGACAGCTACACTGGTAAGCGACGACTCACGCGGGCATCCGAAGGCGTGGCGATGGGATGGACTGCCGCTGAAAGAAGCCGCCCCCCCCCGATGGTCACCGCGAAAACAACTGGGTTGCTATACCACAGGGCCATGCACAACACTTTCCAACAACCATTCCCTCCGCCTGGGCGGAAGGCGTGGTTGATTCCGGAGGAATTCCAGTCGATACGTTTTTTGAGGCAGTTTCATGAGGGCTGAACCCTATGCAGGTGACCGCGATCACTATAGTGGACCCCGATATGACAGGTAACGCCATACCCCAACCTGACGTCAGAACATCCTCACAAAACCCGTCAGAATAGGCTGGTTTACGGGGTTTCTTGACAGGCGACTGTATACTCATAGAGACATCTCTGACACTTTTGCCCCGGAGGGTCACGGGTAAACATAACGAAGTCCTCTTTGGTAGATCACCCGCCCGCCTTTTGTTTCAGGATAGACCACTCCCAGTCGCGCCGAATGACGTATTAGGGTCGGGAGTGGTCATTGCTGTCAAGGATAACAATTAGTATGATCAGCGATATGTCGGTCGTTTCAGAGCCGTGAACCGCCCCGATTCCCCGGAGGATCCTACATGGCAACAGCAGAATACGTGCGGTGATCAAATCAGGTCGATCCATAGAGGATAAGAAGATGTACGAAGATGTTTGCTACAAGAAGCCAAATCTGGCAGAGGTCGTCGTGCGGGTCGATTTCGTTAGCCCGATCAGCGCCCTTGAAAAGAACATTCCAGAGAAACTTGCCAAAGACATATCAACAGATTTTCCAATCGCGGAGCCATCTGATGTTATTGGCCGGGAGTTACAAATACGTCCTGATGGCCTAACGACGAAGGAAACTCATGCGAAACAGTGGAACTTCTTTGGGAAAGAGCGCGAGAAGCAACTCACACTAACGACAACAGCCGTTTTTGTATCGTACAAAAAGTATACAAAGTATGAGGATATGAAGCGTGAGTTTTCCTCTACAGTTGAAGCAATTGCTAGGGTATATCCGAATGTGCAAACCCGCCGGTTCGGCCTTCGATATATTAATAGGATTGAACGGGGCTCTGGTCATAACCCGCTCGACTGGTCAGATATTATTGTGCCTACTCTGCTCGGCGTGAAAGATTTTTTCGTGGCACCTGAACAGCTCATTAGACTCTTTCACATTGCCGAGCTGAATACAGGCGACATAAATATTCTCTTCCAGTTTGGTTTGCCTAACCCGGATTATCCTGCATTAATTAAACGACCGGTTTTTGTCCTAGATATGGATTCATATGTGCAGATCGCACATGATATTTATGAATCTTTGCAGTATATGGATCAGGCACACGAGCAAATTCAAAAACTCTTCGAGGCTAGTATTACGGATAAATTAAGAGAACAGATGAATGCCTAATAGTAAGGATCCATTTTCTAATAATTCCTATGTAACTAGTCAATCCACGCAAGCGGTCGGGACTGTATCGGTGTTAGAGTTAGAACGGGTGGGTGAATCCATCTCCAACACAACTAGCGAAGCATCAACTGACCAGGGAATTGTGGGGGTCGATCAACGTCGATATGGAACCGGCAAACCACGTCGAATTGTGCTCCGGGGAAATATCGCGCGTGGGTAGCGTTCAGGTAAAGAGAAATCGCTTAGGACGGATATCGCAGGGTGACATCTTTCGTGATGTTGAATACATAGAGTATGTTACTGAAAAGCGTGGGATTATTGAGGTCAGTAAAATTGTTTTTCCGCTAGTAGTTGTTCTTACACAGGACTGCGATCTTGAGCAGAACGCACGTTATCGCGGAAATCCCACGTCCTCAAGTGATGATAAGCAATTATTCTCCGTACTTGTAGCCCCACTTTACAACGCCGAACATGTGTTTCTCGGGACACACTTGTCAGATCTGGAGCTCAATATGGCACCGATCAACAAGACGAAAACACCGGGCAAGACGCTTATGCAGAACGAAAGGCCTCGTTATCACTACCTAAATTTCCCTGATAACATTTCAATTGTTGCACAGGTTGTAGACTTCAAGCACTATTTCTCTGTGAATGTTTCATATATTGATAGGATCAGGGGAAGAAATTTCATCTGCCGAATATCGGAACTCTATCGTGAGGACTTATCACAGCGTTTCGCGGCATACCTCGCGCGGATCGGATTGCCAGATTTGTCGGCACCAATGTCAGGTACACCCTAGAGCAACTCCTTTTCCACTGCGGCCCGTTATCGCCTGTGCTGGCCAATGTGGTGCTGGATGAACTGGATTGGAAACTGGACCGGCGCGGCCACCGCTTCGCCCACTATGCCTTCAGGTCGGATGGTGTCATTTGACTGCCGCCAATGAATGACTAGTTTCAGTCTGCTGCCGACCATCAGGGCTCAACGGCGGCAGGGCAGCGGGAGCAGCCGTCCAGCGGACTGACCATCATGTTCTCGAAATTCGTCATCATGGCTGTAAACCGTAGCAGTCTTCTGAGAATGGTTTTGAGAATTGCAACAGTTTGATTTGCTGTGCAGAAACCACCGCCATCTGAAGACTCTCGAAAACGGTCGGTTGCGAGAAAGCGTTACGCCACTTGCGGTTCGGCTTTATCCAAGTAGCTTGCCGTGCGATTTTTTCCGTTTCGTGAGCCGATCCCTCACTCATTATGACCGGCTTTGAGGCAGGGCAGTTTGCAGGGCATCAAAACGCCAAAGGAGCCCCAAGCTATTTGACATCGACGCGGGCAAGACCAAACTCCGCCAAGTGCTCGTCGATTTCCCAGAACTTGCCATCGCCGACCCATGAATAGGTGAGTTCGACTTGTTCATTTGACTCACTCACGACTTTTGCCTTCCCCACCCCTGGAATGGCGTGCAGAGCGTTAAGTGCTTCGGTTCCAATACTTTGTGTGGACAAGAAACCTTTCATCTCGTCCCGCTTCAGGGTAATCGAATGTTCGCACACGGTTGATTTCCTCTTCGTGAATAGGTCAAACATCGCCATGTTTGAGCGCAATGTCAACATCCGTTATATCATGCTGTATTCCGGCTGATTCAAAGACGCCATCAAGAAATGATATTGCTTCATCCTTTGTGTAAACGGTAGATTCACTCAGGAATTTAGCCATTGTATTTTCTTTGCACGCATCTATGCTTAGTGATTTTTCCATCTTTCCGATCCCTCTCTGCTTTGCATTGGAAAAAAACAGTATCATATGATTATGGGAATAGAAGACATTCAGAGGGGGGCGATGAAACTTGGCTGCTGTTTGGGACCGTCGGGTTGTATTCATGCGCCTCAGACGCGTAAGCGGTAACTGAGCGGCGTATCTTGCGGCTTAGTTCGAGATGTTATAGAGGTCCGAGCGCAGGGGGTTGGCCGCGAAGTGTTCTTTCCAGAGCCTTGGCGTCAACTCGGCGACGCGTG
>Ga0172381_10003176_pt1 | contig 17578 bp, 14 predicted proteins | sample Leawel6488metaG_FD_119754 | JGI IMG/M metagenome (GOLD analysis project Ga0172381, IMG submission 119754) | Leachate microbial communities from a municipal landfill in Southern Ontario, Canada - Leachate well 64-88 metaG | ecosystem: Engineered > Solid waste > Landfill > Unclassified | place... | reverse complement strand
CTTTTCTAGTTTCTCCTTCTCTAATTTTTCTTTTTCTAACTTTTCCTTTTCTAGTTTCTCCTTCTCTAATTTTTCTTTTTCTAACTTTTCCTTTTCTAGTTTCTCCTTCTCTAATTTTTCTTTCTCAGACATCTCTTTTGTTAAAGCTTCTTCTATCCGTCCCCTCTCTAGCCCTTCCCTCTCTAGCTTTTCTTTTTCTTTAGCCTGGGCAAATTTTTCATGTGCTATTTTAGAGATTCTATCTTTTTCTTCACGACTAAGCTCATCCTTTACAATAGGACTTGGCTTTTTAGGAGCGGGTGACGAAACCGTACTTGTATTAAATGCTGGCATTGGATTCATTTCTTTATTTGCTGAATCCAAAGAATCGTCCAGAATTATTTTTGGTCTTTGTGCTATTTGAAACGGAGTTGCTGTAAAAGGTTCAATGTTTTTTTTCGAAAAGGTTTCTGAAGTTTCTAACGGCTTTTTTTCTGCTTGAGCCAAATCCTTTTTCATTGTTCGGATTTGATTTTTTTCTATTCTAAGGTTTTCCTCCATAGAAGATAAGAGAGTTAATTAATTTATTTTTTTAGCTTGTTTTAATGATAAATTAATACGACCCTGTTCGTCAATAGAGATAATTTTCACAGGGATAGTATTTCCTATTTTTAACACGTCCGTTACTTTTGCAATTCTCTTATCGTCAAGCTCTGAAATGTGAACCATACCTTCTTGTCCTGGTAAAAATTCTACGAAAGCACCAAAGTCGAGTATTCTTTTTACAATTGCATTTTGATATATCTCCCCTACGGAAACTTCATGAGTCAAGTTTTTAATCCATTCAATTGCTTTTTCTCCATCTTCTTTTTTATCGGCAGTAACATAGACCTCGCCAGTATCTTCAATGTCGATTGTAACATTACAAGCGTCAATAATTTCATTTATTTTCTTCCCTCCAGGCCCGATAACATCTCCAATTTTTGAAGGATTAATTTTTAAGATATAAATTCTTGGAGCAAATTTAGAAATATCATTTCGTGGTGCAGGTAAAACAGCTAGCATTTTTTCTAGTATCTCAAGTCTAGCAATTTTTGCTTGAGCAAGAGCTTCCTTAACTATTTTTTCAGTAATCCCTCTAATTTTGATGTCCATTTGCACGGCCGTAATACCATTTGCTGTTCCTGCTACTTTGAAATCCATATCGCCATAATGATCTTCTTCTCCTTGAACATCAGTTATTATTTTGTAGTCCTTATTTTCAGTACTTTTTGATTTATCCATATCAAGCATTAATCCCATCGCAATTCCCGACACAGGTGCTTTGATTGGAACACCACCATCCATTAGGGCAAGACAGGCCCCACACGTAGAAGCCATAGAACTAGATCCATTGGAACACAAAACCTCAGAGACAACTCGAATAGTGTACGGAAAATCTGCAGCATCAGGCAAGACGCCTCTAAGTGCTTTTTCTCCAAGCATCCCATGTCCGATTTCTCTTCTTCCCGGACCTCTCATTGGTCTTGTTTCTCCAACGCAATAAGGAGGAAAATTGTAATGGTGCATAAAGCGTTTTTTTCCTTGTATCTCCATTTCTTCCATCACTTTTTGATCTCCTGGAGCTCCTAGTGTTAAGAATGATATTACTTTTGTCTGTCCGCGACAAAAAACTCCTGTTCCATGAACACGATTCAATATGCCAGTGTCACATTCAATATTTCGAAGTTGTTTTGAGTTTCTACCATCAATACGTATATCTTTATTAATAGCACCATCGTGCATTGTCCTTTCGGCTTCCTGCTCAAAAATATGCCAGCATTGGCCAGTCCTTTCATCTTCCTCGTATTTTTTAGTAAATTCAACAAACTCTTCTTTAATATTAATAAGAGACCCAACTTCAAACATAGCTTTTTCAAGCTTTCCCTCTAAGAATTGTTTTGTGTCCAACTCCAAATCCTCATCAATCAAAGTTTGCTGCGTAGTAATTTTTGGTTTCCCAATTTTTTTAACGATATCTTCCTGAAAAGTGAGCATCTTGTCGGCAAATTCTTTTCCAGAAAACATTACCTTGGCAACAGTTTCTTCTGAAACTTCTTTCATTCCTGCCTCAATCATATTTACTAAAATTTCTTTTCCAGATTCTGATCTTAGGAAAGAAACAGTCATCTCAAGTTTTGTGTCTATCTTATCATCTATTAATGGAAATACATTTATCTTGCCATCACTCTCGCCAAGTTTAATTGGAGCCAATGGTCCATTCCATGGAATGTCAGAAGCAGACAGGACTAGTGAAGCAGCAAAAAGACCAAGTATTGCTGGGTCTATAGTCTTGTCCCAAGAAAGACAAGTTACTACGATTTGCACTTCCCTATTTAACCCCGAAGGAAATAATGGCCTAATGGCACGATCAATAAGTCGAGAATTGAGAATGCATTGATCTGTTGGACGGCCTTCTCTTTTTTGGAATCGAGAACCAAAAATTTTTCCAACAGCATAAAACTTTTCTTCATAAAGTGTTGTTAGCGGAAAAAAATCAAGTCCCTCAATTTCTTTGTGGGACATGACGCAATTTGCCATAACACAAGTATCGTTATACTTGACAAAAACCGAACCATTTGCTCTTTCAGCTAGGTCCCTAAACTCTACTATTATTGTCTTGTTTTCGTCTAGCTTTAATTCAAAAGATTCAATTTTCATAGGGTTCTTGTCGTATGTAATATTTTAAAATTCTTAAATTGCTGTCTGTACCTTTAATCCAACTTTTTTTGCAACTTCTATGTATTTTACTTCATTAGTTTTTTGAAGATATTTTAGAAGTTTTCTTCTTTTAGACACCATCTTTAAAAGTCCTTTTTTTGAGTGAACATCTTTTTTGTGGATTTTAAGATGGTCTAGTAGACGCTCTATTTCTTCTGAAAGTATTGCGACCTGTACTTCTGCTGAGCCAGTATCATTGTCGTGAATTTTAAAATCGTTAATGATTTTTGCTTTTTCTTCTGTTGAAATCATGTTTTTATTTTTACAATTATTTTTAGCCTTTTGCTAATTTATTATGAGAAAAGATTGATTCATTTTGTTTTGCTATTTTTTTAATAACACTGAATCGTTCTTTATTTTTGTTTTTAAATTTCTATTTCAAGTGCATGCAATATCAAATTCATTCTTTGTCGTTTTAATTTTCAAACATCAATTCGTAATGGTGCCCCGTGGGAATCATGGGATTCGCCTTCGCATCAATCCCTGCCGGGATTGGCTCAGGCTGACTTTTTAACCAGTCGTTAAAAAGTCTTCGAATCCCCCAATTGCAAATTCGTCATCAAATTTATTCTTTGTCGTTTTAATTTTCAAACATCAATTCGTAATGGTGCCCCGTGGGAATCATGGGATTCGCCTTCGCATCAATCCCTGCTGGGATTGGCTCAGGCTGACTTTTTAACCAGTCGTTAAAAAGTCTTCGAATCCCCCAATTGCAAATTCGTCATCAAATTTGTTCTTTGTCGTTTTAATTTTCAAACATCAATTCGTAATGGTGCCCCGTGGGGGATTCGAACCCTCGACCTTGAAGTTAAGAGCTTCCTGCTCTACCAACTGAGCTAACGGGGCAAATCTTTATGGCGTAGGTGGAGTCATGAATTGGAAAACCCAAGTATCAGCACCAATTAGATTAAGGAATGCTTCTACGATAATATAAGCACTAAAAACAAGAATTATCCCTACCGCACCGTAAATAATCATATTTTTTCCTTCTTTAAATTTTCCGGGGTCTCCTCCAGATGTCATCATCTTAAAACCAGCAAACACAAACCACAATAAGGCTAAAATCGGTACGATTGTATATAGAATATACTGTATAATACTCGGTATTAACACATAAAGAAAATCATTAAGGGTACAGGCCGGATCACCTTCATTACCACAAGGAACTAGTCCAGAGCCAGAGGTTGCTGCATAGCTAGCTATCGGAGCTAAAACTAAAAAAAATAAACAAAAAAACACCTTAAGATATTTTGTTTTAGTTCTATGGGCCATAAGGTATAATTTAAAAAATTATCTTTTTAGAGTATAGCATTTTTTATTTAAAAATCAAGAGCAAAAGCCATATTAAAAGGTAATTCTAGGATTTTTTATTGACAAAAAAGAAAAAAAGTATAAAGTATTTAATTTATCATAAATTAACTAAAATTTAAGCATATAAGTATAAAATTAGTATGCTTGATACATTGACAAAGAAAGATAATTATATATTATATAGAAAGAACCTTGGAGTAAAATAAACAATGAACAAAGAAACTTTTTGTAATACGATTTGCGAAAAATGCAGAGACACAGAATGTCCGTTATATGGAACTTTTCATGATGATTCTGGTGATTCGGAGGAATCCGAAAACAACAATAAGGTAACTATTTCTAAGAAATAGTTTTTTTATTAAGAAAACTGACTTCCTTCGATTCCCTCCAGTGGTTCTATATATACAAAAACAATCCATAAAGGATTGTTTTTGTATATGTGCCCCTGGAGGGAATCGAACCCCCATCTGCGGTTTCGAAGACCGACACTCTATCCGTTGAGCTACGGGGGCATAGATACTTTTTATAGTATTTATACTTATTTTTCAAGTTTTTTTCGGTCCCGAGCTTTTTTTATTTGAGGCTTTCGCACTTTTTTGGCTATTGTTGATTTTATTTTTGATGTTTTTTTTGATGTTTTTTTATTTTGTAATACTTTTTTAGTCTTCGAAATAGTTGTTTTAGCTATTCTTTTTTTTGGTATTTTAGGAATAGGCTTTTTTTTGGGCTTAATCCCATTATCTTTAATCGAAAGCAAGGTGTCTTTATTGTAACTGTTTACTTCAGCAAGATGGTTCCCTTCACTAATAGCATTAGTTTTTTTCCTCATTTTAACTTTAAAGAGCGGAACATTATCTTGATCGAAAAAAATTCTATTCTCAATTAAGTCTTTTCTCTCTTTTAATGGGAAAATAGCATTAAGTGGAAGTAGTCGTTTTAATATTAAAATAACTAATGCACAGAATAATAGAGAAAATGAGCTCCAAAGGTCAATATTAGCAAAAGACATCATAACTCCAAGCAAGATAGAAATCATAATAGCAACAGAGGCACTCCAAAGCATAGAAAAAATAAGACAAACTAGACACATAATCAAAACAGTCGGGAGATATAATAGAATTAATGCTCCAATTAAAACCGGAAAAATTTTCTCTTCTTTAAAACTCAAAAAAGGAGACCAGCTTTGTCCGATAATGCTGGCAATTCCACAGAAAGCTTGAACTTGAAGCGGTGCTCCAAACAAAAAAGGAAGAAATACCGCAAGAAATCCCTTTAAAAGACTTAAAGAAAAGATAGCCGCATTACGCCAATTATAATCCTTATCATCATCTTTAAACCGGCCGACTAAATGTTCAAATGGCAAAAGGCCTATTATGTAGCCACTAACAACAAAAAGGAAATAAATAAAAAAATCATTAATCATTTAAATATGTTTTAGCTTTAATCTTTTTAATTTGATCTTTTATGCGTGTTGTATGGGCAATAATTATAAGTGGAGTCGTGACAAGTGCCGCTAAAAATAATTGTGGAGCCACGAGTCCGATATAAAAAACTCCAATTATTTCACCAACCATTCTTCCGATTATTTGATTTGAAATAGCTCGTTTAAAGAATTTTTTACTTGCTGGTCTTTTGGCGATTACTTCCCCGATAAACATACAGGAAAGAAGTACGATAAGATAACCTATAAATGCCTTTGGATTATAAAATAATATTACCCCAAAAAAAGAAGCAGCTCCCCTTCCCCCTTTGAAATTAAGAAATGGAGAATAGTTATGCCCTAAGACCACAAAAAAAGTAGCAATCGTTATCGCAACTAGCTGATCGTTTATAAGGCCAGTAGCTAAATAGGCAGCCAATACTGCCTTGCCAGCATCCAAAAGGAACACACAGAGAAAGGACAACACTCCTATTACTGAACCATATTTTCGACTAGAGGCACGTAGAGTATTTAATGCTCCTGTATTTTTTGAGCCAGAATTACGTAAATCTTCTTTTAGTGCAAATTTTCCAAAAAAATAAGCAAAAGGAATAGATCCCAGCCCAAATGAAAATATTGCGATTAAAATATAAATAATTATATCTTCCATGGATTACTTAAACTTACTGATTATTTAGTAACACAACAAATAAGTGCTCCTGGTCCAACATGAGCACCGATAACACAACTAGTTAAACTAATGAATTCTATTTCTACTTTTTCTTTATATTTTTCTAAAATAGAGTTTTTAATTTTTTCAGCATCTTCTGGTACCCCAGCATGACTAATAATTATTCGGCAAATTTTTCCTTGTAATAGAGGTTCTTTTATCTGGACATCAAGCTCTTTTAGTATTGCAGACGAAGTATTACTTGCTTGCATTTTAAGAGTTGACGGCTTTATTTCTCCGTCCTTAATCATAAGGATAGGTCTCATTCCTATTTTTTGCATCTGATTTACTAGCATGGCCAAGGAGTGATTTATTCTTCCTCCTGCTTCAAGCCAATCAGCACTTTCAAGTGCTGCAAAAAGTTTTATATTTTTCGAATAATCTTTTAATTCTTCAATAATTTTTTCACTACGCAATCCTTCAGAAGAAAGCTTAGCAGCTTGAATGGCAATAAATGACTCTGCTGCATCGGCGTTTAAAGAGTCAAACAAAAAAACTCTTTTTTGATCTTCAGGAGTTAACATTTTAATAGCTTGAAATGCTGAGTTGTAGGCACCTGAAAGTTTAGAGCTAATAGTAATACAGATAACTTCTTCTGCTGACCGAAGTCCTTCTTCAAATGAGTTTTTATAAACACCGATGGATGGCTGAGAAGTTTTTGGACCTCCAGTTATTTTTGTTTTAGCAACCTCCCTCATTTTATCAAAAATATTATCTCCTATAATATTTTCTTCACCTTCCCAAATTAATTTGAAATCAACGACAATAAATCCATATTTTTCAATTATATCTTTTGTGATTGACGCACTAGTTCCAATAATTATATTTAAAGGTTTCATATATATAATTTTAATTCAAGATTAAGAATGTTGCAATGATTAATTTTCATTTTCATCCCAAGAGAGAGCGATTGCTCCCGGCCCCGCATGTCCGCCAATTGCTGTACATAGGCGATTAATAAAAACAACCTCAACATTACCTAAACTTTCGATTATTTCTTTTAGTCGATTTGCATTCTCGGGTGCATCAGCATGAGTAATGCCTACTAATACTTTTTTCCCATTTTGCCTTATTTTTTCAGTTCGCTTTTTAAACTCATCGGCAAGGTTGTCTGCCAAATTTTTTACATTTCTTTTTACTCCGATAATAGTTAGTTTTCCACCTCGAAGACCGAGCAAGGGTTTTATTCCAGTTAATTTTTCCATTCCAACCATTGGAATAAATTTTGGTATCCTACCACTTGTTTCAAGCCATTTAGCTTTATCATAAAAAGCAATTAATTTTATATTTTTAACTTCTTTAATCAACCTCTCATTAATTTCAGAAATATTTAACTTAGTTTCATTAATCATTTTTATTGCACGCAAAATCAATAGACCCAATTCGCCAGTTCCCCCCTCAGAATCAACAACGATAACCTTTTTTTGCAAATCAGATTGTAAAAACTTAATTGCTTGAAGTGCTGAGTTGTATGCCCCAGAAACTTTTGAAGAAATCGTAAAACAAAAAATTTCCTCAAACTCATTTAACTTTTCCTTATATTGTTTAAGGAATTCATTGATAGATGGTTGCGAAGTTTTGATTAAGCTAGGCTTTCCCTCCTTTTCTGCTTGTCTCATTTTTTGATAAACATCACCTTCTAAGTCGATCATATTCTGATAATCAACTTTATATTTTGCAACTGAAATATTAAACTGTTTAATCATTTCCTCCGGCAAATCCAATGTTTCATCCGACACTATTCCAATACGTTTTTTATTTATTTTTTCCATTTTGTTTTTCGATTCTATTTATTCTCTTTTCTTTTATTATTGATATGATAGAAAAGATCAAATCTTCCCTCTTGGCACGCTAAAATTTCATAAATGCAATTCGTTTTGATATTTCTTTTTCTTCGCCTCTTTACCCGCCTCAGGAGGGTTGCTTTTCTGCCAACGACGACTGAAAGCAAGCAGTTAAATTCTTAGCAAAGAATTTATGTCGGAGAAAAAGAAATATCAAAACAAGAATTGCAAACTTATCTAAATTTTATGCGATCCTTCTATTTTATCACCCATCCTACGATTAAGCTTTCAGGACATGCATTAATACTAGTCACTGGATCAGTTATAGTTACAAAAGGAACCTCTGTTTTGGTTATTGTTTTTAATTTCTTTCGAAGTTCTTGAGCGTCTTCAGGATTATCTCCATGGGCAATAACAGCCCTCATTCTTCCTCCTTTTTTAATTTCTCGATTAGAAATTTTTGCAATCTTTTTAAATAAAACATCAACAAGGTCAGATGATTTGATTTTTTCAATTGGAGTCATTTTTCCATCTCTCATTTCAACCAAAGAATAGTAGGTTTCTTTTTTTTGAAACCAAAAGCTTTTTGATTCTTTTTTCCACCAATTAGTATTTTCTAAAATTCCATAGACATTAATTTTCGGAACAAAGTTAGTTAATCTTTTTACAATTTCATCCATATTACGTAACTCTTTAATCAATTCCAGTGCTCTTAGGACGACCAGCGATTGTCCTGCACTTATATTTTTTGAATCAATTACAAATACCCTTTCGCGATCATTAAGTGGCAGCATTTCTTTTGCCCTTACGGCTGAATCATAATTACTGGAAAGCTTTGAGCTAGAAACAATACATAAAACCTTTTCAAATTTTTCAAGTTGATTTTTGTAAGCTTCAAAGAAAAATTCTGATGAAATAGGGTTAATTTTGGGTTTATTTGTGATTCCCTGCTTTTTTGCTTCTTTTATTTTTTCACAAACACTATTTCCTCCGAGCGTCTCCCCTTCTGGCCAATCAATTTTGAATGGTATGATTTCTATATTGTAGTGTTGAATTATTTTTTGTCCAAGTCCTGCCCTTTCATCAATTACTATTCCGATAGAAACCTTTTCAATCGATTTTTCTCCAGCAACCTCTTTTGCCATGTCCTGTATTTTTAAGTTTTCGATATCGCCCATCTCTTTTATTATATCCCTGATTTCATATGGACTGTCGGTATGAATATGTATTTTTGTTTTGTTCCCTATTTGAATCACATCAAGACAATTACCAAGATGGTGTAACTTAGAGCGTATTTTTTCCATCTTATAATCAGTATTAGTCAAAAGAGAAACGACCTCAAAACGGTTTGAAATTATTTGTATAAACCTTTTTGTAGCCATTTCTTCATCCTCATTATCTCCTGTGGCAAGAATCAATTCTTCAATATCCTCATCAGAGTAAAGCTTTAATATATCAAAATAAGTCTCAATAATCATTAAAAAGCCTAATCCTCCAGCGTCAACAACGCCTGCAGTTCGAAGTATTTCCATATGATTAGGAGTTTCGAGCAAAGCAGTATTTGCCTTTCGAAGTGCGATACTAAATACTTTAATAATATTATCCTCTTCACTATTTTCTCGAAAAGAATAGGCAAAAGCCCGCATTACATCAAGAATAGTCCCCTCTTTTGGGTTTTGAACAGAATCAACGGCACGAGTATAGCCACTTTCAAAAGCAACTGCTAATTTTTTTGTATCTAAATTTTTCTCTCTTGGTAACGCTCCAAAGAACCCGGCTAGCCAGCCAGTATAGATAATACCAGTATTTCCTTGGGCAGCAATAAGTGCTCCATCCATGGCACTATCTCCAAGTTCGCCAATATTATTAAATTCCTTATCTTCAATTGCATCTTTTACACCAAGTAAAGTTGCAGCTAAATTGCTTCCAGTATCTTGATCTGGAACAGGAAAAACATTAATCTTATTTACTTGTTCTTTATCTCTATCCACTCTTTCACAGGACGAGACTATCATTTTTTGTAATTCAATTTGAGATATTTCTTCCATATAATTAAAGGATTGCGGATATTTAGATTATTTTACTTTTTCTTCTAAATCTTTAAGTATTCTTGTTGCCATGTCTTTGCCACCTAAGCCAAAAGATAATCCGAAAATTAATATTAATAAAGCAATAAACCCAATAAAAATAGTTAAAATCAAAGTTTGCACAATTTGCAACTGATATAAAATGGCCAAGGTGCAAATTATCCAAGTACTTGTAGCAACAATATTACCCACGATTCCCGAATAGCTCATTTTCCTTTTCTCCATTTTAACTAAGACAATTTTTTTCGAAAAATCAGCCAAAAATATTGCAAGTATAAAAATTAAGATTGAAATAAAAATATTTGGAAAATAATTAATTACTTCTTGTAATATGATATTGATTTGGTCAAGTTTTATAATTTCAAGTGATATGCTTAAGAAAACGATTACGAAGAAAAACTCAATGATAGATCCGATAAATCCAGACATATCAAGTTTTGTATCGTATCGATCAAAAAATTCTTCCCATCCGAGCGTTTTTAACATTTGATTAATTCTAATCCTATCAAGAACACTTTTAACAACCTTTTTTATTCTTTTGGCGATAAACCACCCAATAAAAAAAATAACTACACCCCAAATCAATGACGGAAGTCCTCCAGAAAAACTTGTTATAAAAGCATCAATTAGTTCTTTCATATTTTTATCTTTAATTATTAAAATTATTCATTCATTAACATTATATTACCATTTTGCTTTATGCAAGCCTAAATTATAACCAATTCGATTAAATACTATATGAACAAAAAAAGTAAGAGGAATAATGATTAGCCAAAAAAGTGAATCAAAATGATAAAAAGGTTGCAACACAATAAAGCACCCTAAGCAATAATTTATTTGATCAAATGGTATAAAGGGTTGTCCCGGCTTAATTTTTAACCGGCGTTTTATGAAAGCAAACAACAAATCACCAAAAACCGTACCAACCGACAACAAAAAACCAACAATTAAGGCATCTAACGGACTAGGATGAAAACCGATAATCGGGTATAAATTAAGATTAAAAAAAACATGGGAAAAGTAAAAAATTTGAAAATACCCAGTTCCAACAATAAGTTCAGATAATAATCCCCGCCAAGTTTTATGATTACCTAATATTGGAGCCCCTAAGAATTTATGATTAAAGTCAATAGGTCCTGCTAGATTTTTAAAAAACCTTGAATTTCCAGCAACCAATGGAGGTGCAGCATTTGCACAATACGCAGGTGAAAAAAAATATATACAAGCAACTAAATATAAGAAAAAATCCATGTAGGGTTAAAATTTTATAATTTTTGGTTCAGTTTTTTTTGCCAGTCTTTTAATATTTTCACGATGAGCCCACCACACTATTTGAATAAATAACGTACCAAGAATGGTAAAAGGAATTGACGAGGTGCTATACCAAATCGCAACAGGAACAATAAAAATCATTATCAAATTATTCAGGCTCATTATCTTTAAGGTATATAGTAGCAACGCCCAGATGAATAAAAACAGTAAGGCATTTTTTAATCCAACAAGACAAATAAAAACAGCAAACACGGCCGAAACAGCCTTCCCTCCCTTAAAATTAAGCCAAAAACTAAACATATTTCCAGTAATTGCCGCCAAGGAAATGACCACAATTTCCCATTCAGAAAGAGAAAAATAAAAAGCTAAAAGAACTGGCACGGCAACCTTTAGAATATCGAGGACCACGACTAATAAAAAGTAAGAAAAGCCAAGACTTCGAAGAATATTAGTTCCTCCGACATTACCACTTCCCTGCTTGCGGATATCAATTTTTTTTGATTTTGCAATCAAATACCCAAAAGGAGTTGAAGCACTAATATAAGCAAACAATATTAATACAATAAAAATTAAATCTTGATTCATATGAAATTTATTATAACAGAAAAAAGTTTATTATTAAAATTTTTTATCCTCAAAAACATTTTCAAAATGAAGGATCCTCAAATCATTTTCTTCATTATTAATAATAACTCCAATAACGTCAATTTGCCACTTTAAACTACTCATATTCATGTTTTTAGTGATAAACCAACTATTAGCAGTCAAGATAATTTTATTAACCTTATTCTTGTTTACTCTTTTTTCTAAGCAAAAATAATCCCCTACTAATGAATTATTAGTAGTTGTTTTTACTTCAATAAAGACATAAACACCCCGTATTTTAGCGATAATATCAATTTCTCCAATTTTTTTACCAGTCTCAGTCTTAAAGAAAAAATTTGTATCAAGAATATCATAGCCCTTGTTTCTAAGAAATTCATTAGCTAAACATTCTCCCCTATTGCCAGTATTTAAATCATCTTTATTCATGGGTATAAAAAAACTAGAAGTTTTAGCCTCTAGTGCTCTAGTCCTTAATTTAAAATAAATAATTGACCTCCATGGTTAACGAGGCATTTGCCTCGATGCTGGGAATTCTTCATCTAGTTTCTGCTGAAACTATCTAAAGCCTGACTCGGCACCTGTCGTGCCTCCTCTTCAATTCCCAGTATTCCAGCAATATAAAAACCTTGTCGGGATGCTGGGAATTGAACCCAGATTACGGACTCCCGAAGCCCGCATAATGCCCTTATATGACACCCCGAGAGATATTGGGATAAATAGAGACTTAGCCGTCTAAATCCGGCAATTAGCCGGATCATAGATAGTTGAGGACGAGGAACATTAAGCCCGAATGTTTTACATATTTATGATAGCTGGTTTTCCGAAAAAAGCAAGCTTTTTATATTCCAAGGAAGGCTAATAAAATAATTAAAATTATTCTAATTAAGATTTTCACCATTCTGGCCAAAAAAACACAATTTTGTCCACATTCTGGCCAGATTATCCCCAGTTTTATCCACATTTTGGCCAGCAAAGTAGTTTTTTTGTTGTAAATACGTAGACTCTTTCTGGCCAAAATTTCCCTAATTTGGCCAGAATCAAAAAGAATTTTACAAACAATAGCCACTTTTTTTTAAATTGAACCTTGCTTTTTATTAATTTTGACCAGAAAGAAATATTCTGGCCAAAAAAATATTTAACAATTCAATGGTTTTTAAGTAGTGGACCTGACGAAAATCGAATTCGTGTTTCTGCTATGCGAAAGCAGTGTATTGCCACTATACTACAGGCCCCCGACTTTTTCGGTAAATTAATTATAGTTAGTTTTTTCAAAAAAACAATATAGATTCAGAACCGAAAAGTGCAATTAGTGCCAAAGTTAATTTTAGATTTGGCCAGAAAGAAATATTCTGGCCAAAACCATTTTTGGCCAGAACCGATTCTGGCCAAATTCTGGCCAAAAAAGTTGGCCAGAACTGGAATATAAACAAACATTTTTGTCAAATAATTTTTAGAAGTACTAGTTTTACATTTTTAGGTATCAATCTACGTATTTATGCGGAAAGTGAACCCTCAAAATGGGCATTTCTAAAAAAAACGAAAAATATTCTCAAATTTTTAAATAAGTAAGTAAAGATTAGAAATAATACAAAAATTCTAAAACCAAAAAAATTTTCTAATTTTTTAAAAAGACAAATTTTCGACAATGTTTCACGTGAAACATTCAATATTTTAAAAAATACGAGCAAGTATCAACTAATTAAATTTCAAAGATTGAACGTATTTATGCGGAAAGTGAACCCTCAAAATGGGCTATTTTGACTTTATAGCCGTTTTTAATTATGAACATGACTGTTTAGTCTTGCGAGTGATTTTAAGACCTAATATGGGGTGTTTCACGTGAAACATTGTAAATTTTTTGATCATATTTTCCAAAATTTTTTTAAAGGTTCTTTTAAAATGAATCCGGCCAAAATCAACGTTTTTTCTGGCCAGAATAATTTGGCCAGAATACTCATTCTGGCCAAATTCTGTCCGCCACGTGAAACAGATTTTAAAATTTTAAAAAATCATTTTTTAAAATTTTTAAAAAATTAAAATTATGGCAAAATTTTTAGTGTTTCACGTGAAACATTGCTCATTTTTGACGAATGTTATTTTTTGTAAATAATTTGCGAAAAGTAGAAGTTTGCTTTGTTTACAAGGAAAATAGGGCATAGGCAATATTTCAAAAGTCAAAAAAGACTAAAAAATAAACAGTTTATTGAAAAATCATATTTTTTTAAAAAACAAAATATTTTTTGAAAATTTAGCAAAAAGTTTACAATGTTTCACGTGAAACATTGTAAAAAAAGTCAAAAAACATCAAAAATAGCCAGTTTTTCGTGGCCAGCAAGAGGTCATTCGTGTTGATTTTGGCCGGATTCTGGCCGGATTCGGTTCTGGCCAGAATCCGGCCAATCTGGCCAGAAAGTTTGGCCAGAATGTTAAAAAATAAAATATGGAAGTGTCAATAATGCAAAATTTTTTAAAGGTTTAATAATATTTTTTTGCATTCAAATTAAATTTTATCAAATCCAAATATTAATAAACTTCGGTATTGCTAACTTTTGCGTCTATTTTTTTAGTATTCTACTTTTCTTCATTATTTTCGCTTACTTTCGGTTAAGTAAAAACTAAAAAACTACCTAAGGACTCTTTTTAAGTAATAAAAAAGCACGGAATCTTCCGTGCTTTTTGTCTATTTTTTTATTGAACCCAATATTTTTTTTTAGTTCTTTTATCTTCATCTGACCTTATTTCTCCAACTTCCTCCTTCGCTTGGAGGGATAGTTTTTTTAAATCTTCATCAGATAGGGAAGATAAGGCATTTAACCGCTTTAGCAACGCTTCTCGAGAATTTTTACTAGGATCTTTAAGTATTTCTTCTAGTAATACTTCTAAAAGCCAGCCCACTCTAGGTGATGGCTTAAGTCTAAATAATTCCATTATATCAGTGCCGTTTATCTTAAGCATTTTAACCGAAATTGGGCCCTTTGACACCTTCTCAATCATATATTTCAAGTGTCGTAGTTTGTATGGCTCTGCTTTCGGACACCCAGAACCAACACGATCTGCCATTCTTAATTTCAATAAATCTTCAACATTTTCTACTCCTATATTCTTGATTAATCGCCTAATAGAAGCTTCCTTTACTTCATCAATATTATAATAGAATAGGTGATATCTAACCAATGAAGTTATTCTTTCGTTGTCTTTTTTGGGAAAATGCAATCTCGTAAGAATAGTCTTTGTCATTTTTGCCCCAATGATTTCATGATTATAAAAAGTAGCATTTTCTCCCTCGCCCGCCTTGGTGGCAGGTTTTCCAATGTCATGAAGTAGGGAAGCCATACGAATATAAAAACTAAAGTCTCTTTTTGTGGAATAAGCTAGTGCCTCCAAGTTGTGCTGATAACAGTCAAAAACATGATGCTTATTTTGGGCTATTTTGTAGCCTTGTTCTAACTCGGGAATAATATATTTTAGCAATCCATTTCGTCTTAAAGATTCAATTCCTTCAGCTGCTTTGTTGCTATTTATAATCTTTATCAGCTCGTCACGTAACCTTTCGTGAGATATTTTTTGAAGTAGATTAGCATTTTTTATTATAGCCAATTTAGTGTCATTTTCGATGGTCCAACCTTCCCCAAGACTAGTTTCAAATCTTATTGCCCTCATCATTCTAAGGGCATCTTCAGAGAATCGTTTATCGGGATTGCCAACGGCACGAATAATCTTTTTACTCAGATCTGCTCGTCCATTAAATGGATCAATTATAGTACTTTCCTTGTTATTAGTAGGGTAAAGAGCAATAGCATTCACCGTAAAATCTCGTCGCGTTAAGTCTTCTTCGATTGTTTTTGACCATTCAACCTTGTCGGGATGTCTACTATTACTATAGGAAGATTCGGATCTAAAAGTAGTGATTTCCACTATGTCATATTCTTCTTCATCCAATGTTTCACGTGGAACACGAAAAGCAACGCCAACTGTTCCAAAGTCATTCTCATAAAAAGTCTTTACGTTTTCTTTCTCAAAAATAGACTGAACTTCTTCAGGAGTAGCATTGGTTGCAATGTCCCAGTCAGCTGGGTTTTTACCATTTAAATAATCACGAACCGAGCCTCCAACAATATAGGCTTTAAAGTTTTTTTTATTAAGAATGTCAAGACAAAAAAAGACATTATTGGGTATTGATATATTTTCTTTTGAGTGCATTTTAAAATTGAAATATCTAAATTATTTTACTAATATATTAGCTCAAAAAACCCGACTTGACAACCTCAAAATATGTTTTTATTTGAAAATTATTTGGTATTTTGATTGTTAAAATATTTATTTGTTGTATAATTAAAATTAATAAAATAAATATCAATCATAACTAAAATAAAAAAACAATATGCATAAAAAATATTTTTTCATTCCTATTCTTTTTTGTTCTTTATTTTCTTTTCAAATCGTTCTTGCGGATCAGTGTAGTCCTTATGTGAATGGGGCATACCTTATTTCTGCTCCAACAACTTATTGTGCGTCGGGGGCAATGTCGAATTTTGTAACTCATAACTCAGTTGATATCGGAAGTATTTATTGGACATGGAATTGTGGTGGGGCAAGCTGTACTGCCTATAGACAACGAAAAGCAACCGTAAGTCAGCCAGTTCTTTGTTCTACTTTACCTGGATGGTGCATAGGTTATAGAAATGCAACATCGGACATTGGTTTTTGGGGGAGTAATCACACGTCAACATCTTCTGCTACGTCATGGAGTTGTACATATTCAGGTGTTACTATTAATTGCTCTGCGTCATTAGGAGCATGCGGAACATCAATAACAAGTGCAAAAACAGCAATGCCAAATTCGGTAAATGCATGCCAACCAGGTTATAATTTTACAGGACTTGATCATGTTGACGGTTTCACATATCAGGAAATGGTATATTTGGGTAATAACAGCTATGGGCCAAACTTTAACTATACGGCAAGTTCGGTAATTTTTTGGTCATGTGGTGGTAGTAAGTGCTATGTATATGGAATACCTTCAAATGGTTCGTGCGGTCCAGCCGCAAAAAGTTACGCCTACAATGCAACTAGCTACTCAGGCTCCCAGTGTTCAAGTGGTACAGCATCTAGCTCAGCTTTTCCAGCTCAAGGTTCATCAACTTCATGGGACTGTAGCGGAACTTTTACCGGTTATTCAGTGCATTGTTCGGCTAGTCGTGCCGCCGCTCCAGTTGCTGGTGTCTGCAATCCAACTCATTACAACTGTAACACTGGAACTTCAATAAACAATCTTCAAGGAGGAGCTTCATGGGCTTGGCAATGTCGAGGTCTTAACGGCGGATCTACCGCTAATTGTTCTCAATCATTCCCATCGTGTACTTACAATTACGGATCATGGGGTGCTTGCATCAACGGAACTAAAACCAGAACAGCCACTGCAACTAATGCACCTTGTATTGGTACTCCAGTAACTAGTCAATCATGTGCTAGTAATGGTGTTTGCGGCTCATCCAACAACTCCTGTACTGCGGGAACTCTCTTGGATACAACCGATACAGCCCAAAACTACACGTGGACTTGTTTAGGATTAAACGGAGGAGCTAATGCATCCTGCTCTATTCCTAAAAGTTATTGTTCTTATGCTGGT
>Ga0172381_10003175_pt1 | contig 17583 bp, 19 predicted proteins | sample Leawel6488metaG_FD_119754 | JGI IMG/M metagenome (GOLD analysis project Ga0172381, IMG submission 119754) | Leachate microbial communities from a municipal landfill in Southern Ontario, Canada - Leachate well 64-88 metaG | ecosystem: Engineered > Solid waste > Landfill > Unclassified | place... | reverse complement strand
GGAATAATAAAATAACCCCCCAGAAGATCAAGCAAATTCTAAAGGGGTCTAACCCCTTTAGAAAAAAGGCGGAAAGGGTTAGACCCTTTCCGTTTGTTCTTTATTTTTTCAGAAAGCATTTACGGCAGACCGGCTTGTAAACATAACTGCCGTCTTCGGGGATCACCGATGGCAACCCTTCCAGCACCGGCTCTCCGTCCTTGTAAACCTGGATATAGACCGCATCCGGCGTTTTGCATTTTTCACAAACCGCTCGCTTGTATTCAACTTCTTTCGGCCCCATGGAAAGAAGTTTTTTTATTATCGGGAACATCTCTCCTTTGTAATCGGTGTCCAGGCCGGAAGCGATGATCTTTGTTCCTCTTTTCAGTAAACCCTCTATAATATCCGCGTCGCTCTCCGCGAACATATGGATCTCGTCTATGCCGACGACCTTCAGATCCCCTTCCGCCGCTTCGGACAGATCAGCTGTTTTCTTGGCCTGCAAAGATACGCCGTTGCGGGACCAGACGCTTTCGTCCCTGACATTTTTCGCCGACTGAAAAACTTTGAAAGGAATATCCGTGTATTGCAATGGCGTAAAATAGCTGATCAGCTCGAACGACTTGCCGCTTTTCATCGGCCCAAGGATCAAGATCAATTCCATAAATTTTTTAGAATCAAATGGAAATTATAAAATTTATTTTATCGAATTATTTTTCATCCCAGCTCGGCTGGCTGTCGCCGGTAATGGGTATGGCCTCGCCTAAAAATTTCGGCTTGGCTTTGGTAAAAACATCCAGGCAGGCTTTGGCTCTGGCCGCCGCTTCGCGCATCTCATAAAACCTTTCGTTCCCATAAACGTGCTTATCGGCGCTGATGCCCCAAGTTTCGATCCCCAGCTTCCTGGCGACATAAACCGCGCGCGGCAAATGGAAATCCTGGGTGGATATTATCAAAGTTTTAATTTGAAAAATATCGCGGGCCCGGTAAGCGCTGTCATAGGTATCCAATCCGGCATGGTCCAAAAAAATATCGCCAGCGGGAATTCCCTTCGATAAAAGATAATTTTTAGCCGCGTTGACCTCGTCATATTTAACCAGGCTGTGATCGCCGCTGACCAGTATCTTCCCGGCTCTGCCGGACCTGTAAACCTCTATCGCCGCGTCCGCCCTGTCTTTGTACATTTCGCTCAAAGAACCGTCGCTGAAAACTTTCGCTCCAAGGATCATGACTGCCTGCGCTTTCGGAAGCGATCCGGGATCGGCATATAAATATTTTTTAGAAAAACCGATGATCTCAAAATTCATCGCGGCAAAAACTCCCGCTCCGATGACGGCCAAAGTCAACAATATTTTTATCGCTCCCCAAAATTTCCCTCGATTAAAACTGTTTTTTAGGAACATATTCATTTTACCTCAAAATAATAATCACATTGCTTCCCCCACAGCCCCAAACGGCTGTTCTTGGCTTGCTTTTCCAGATCGTTGAAATAATTCAAATATTGAAAATCTTCATAAGGATAGTTGAAGGCAAAGCCGCCTTTGACCAGCTCCGCGTTGACAAATCCCCCATCCGGCAAAAAAACATACCGCAGTAAACGGCCGTATTTATCCTTGTCGGAAACCATTGGATCAGCAACCAAAGAAATTGTTTTACCTTGCAATATTTTCTTTGTTTCTTCCGAAGCCTCTTTGCCGAAACATCCTTCCTCCTTATATGGATTGGCCACTTCCGGCGTGTCTATCCCTATCAGCCTGACCGTTTCGATCTTGCCGCCGATCTTAACCTTGATCGTATCCCCGTCAACCACTTCCGCCACGTCGTAAAAGACCTTTTCTTCTTTTTCGGCCGGACCGCGGTCCAAGGCCGCAAAAAAATAATAACCGGCCAAGCCGGCCAGGATAAAAGCCAGGATGAGGAACAAAGGATTATTTGATCTTGATTTGGCTCGCATCGTTTAAAATTATCTCCGGCCGCCCCTGATAGGTTTTGACCGATCCGGTTATTTCGATTGTTTTTCCCTGATATTGTTCAGGATCGGAAAATTTCACGGAATCAGATTTGAAGATCACGGCGCTGAAAGGGCAGGTCTTATAATCAGGACAGAAGTCCAAAAATATGGTCCCTCCCGAAGAGGCGTAGACCTTCTCCACTTTTCCAAAAACGCATTTGCTTTCTCCTACAAAATTTCCGGCATCAACGTAAGATATGCAAGACCCTCCCTGCGCAACCGCGGTAACAGGATCATTCTCTTGAACGGCGGCAATACTGCCCACTTGCCCGGACGAAGAAGCCTCCGAAAAGGAACTTTTGACCCCAGCCGTTCCGGACGGCCGGACGGCTGTCGGATCTTCGGATAAGGCAATTTTCGCGGCGTCTTCGGACCTGAACAGCCTTGCGGCGGAATAAATGGAACCGCCGATCAAAAAACCGGCGATGACGATCGCTATGAATATTTTATTCTCCTTAAAAAATCCCTCCGCTTTTGCCTCCATTTTATTTTTTCGACAGTTAATTTCCCTTAACAAATTTGGAAATGCGGTCCCGAAACCGATAATACAGATAACCGGCAAGAAGCAGAATAAATCCTAAAGTAATAAAGGAAACAAAACGATAAAAATTGTTCAATGTTGACGTGTCTATCAGAAACACTTTGAATATCACGATTCCCAATAAGGCGATCGCCAAAAATCTCTCATAGGCCGATTTCTTGATAATGCCAACTATTGAAAGAACCATACCGTAAACCGCCCAGACCACCGACAAAGAAACATTTTTAATATTGGTAAAATAATTTCCTTGCGCGATCCTTTGCTGGGCGGTAAGCTCGTAAATCTGCTTGTTGAAATAATCAAGCGCTTCGGCGCTGATGACCCAAAGCAAAAGGAAATGAAACGCGCAGAACATCACTGCTTTTGCTATCCCTTCTTCCTCTTTGTCTTTTTCCTCCTTTCTTTTTTTAAGCACGGACAAGAATATCCTCATGGCTATGGCGGACATAAGAAAAGCCAGGACGCGTTCATTGAAAAATGGCGTGTAAGTCGAAATGTCCACGCTTCCTTCGGAAATTAACAAGCGGCAAAAAGAGAAGAAAAAAAGAATGCAAGCAATATAGCGCAGGAGCGCGTCTTTAAATTTGAAAGCTGTCCAGCCGGCGATCAGGCCTCCAAACGACCAAACGATCGGCAGCCATAATTCTTTGAAGAAAAACATAACCTCGAAACTAAAGATGGAAACTATGACCACAGCGGCTTCAGCGAGCAAAATAGAAAAAAGATTTCTTTCATCTTCTCCTATCTCCGCTCTACGGCGCCAATAAATATAGGCCGCCAGAGATAAGGCTGCGAAAACCGAAAGGAAGATCAAAAATCGGACATTGAGAAAAGCCATCTCTCCCGCGGATATGCCTCTTTCGGAAAGGAACAAACGAAAGATCGAAAGTAAAAAAGCGCATTGGCCCAGCATCCTCACAAAAGCAAAACGCAATTTGAAACCGAGATACGTCAAGGCTAAAGCTTCGGCAGACCAGCATATCGTTATCCAAGACTTATGAAATTGAACGGGCACGGCGATCACCAAAAGAACAAAGCCGATCGCCATAAGAAATCTGTGAAAAAGATCGGAAGTCCTTTCTTTTGATCCGGCCGTGAATGCCAATAAAAGATAAAAAGACCCCAATAAAAAAGTGAAAAGACCGGCATATTCGGAATAGCTCTGGTTTATGATCGTAAAGCTTGCCAAAAAATATAAACCCGGATTAGCGGTCGTAAGGCCGAGATCGAAAGAGTCCTGAGCTGATTTCCTGACTGAATTCTGGATGAACGAAACGGCCAAAAATATAAAGAAAAAAATGGAAGAATAAAACTCCGCGACGGCGAACTGGGTCGGGTCATAAGATCTGGCGAACCATATCCAATAGAGGAAGATGGTTCCCAAAAAGCTTTCAAGAGTAAGCAGCCTCCACAACTTCTTATAAGATATGAAAGCAGCTCCTATATCAAGCAGGATCAAATAAAGAAAAAGGGTATGCGGGCTGTTCCCTCCGGTCGAAAGCAGCAAGGGCGTGATCAGCCCGCCGAATTGGGCGAAGCAGGCCAAGGTCATCGAGTCATACCGCAGCGATAATAGGATGCCTATCACGGTCACGACAGACATTGCGACGAAAGCGGCTGGCTGGCTGACAATGTGATAAAAATTAAAGGCGGCGTAAAGCGACAGATATAAAACTCCCAAGCCGCTGCCGGTGACTACCTGGCTATAGCTCGAAAATTTCTTTCTCGTGAATTCTCCCAATCCTAAAAGAACCGCTCCGGCCAATAGTCCCAAGAAAACGCGCGCAGTCTCGTTTATAAGACCGCTGTCAAAAGCGTAGCGGAGGAAAAAACCAACGGCAAAGATCATGGCGACCGCTCCAACAGCCGTAAAAATTTTGCTCCCAAATTTAAACTCAAGATCTTCGCTCTGCCTCTCCTGCGGTTTCTCCGCGACACTGGCCGCGATCGGCGAAGGTATCGGCAAGTCCGGTTCGTTTTGGACCGATGAAACCGATACCTGGTCTTGCGGCACTCTCTCAGCAACCTTATAGCTTCCTACCGTGGCAACCTCGGAAATTCCCATCGCCGCAACCGATGACGGCCGGTGCTCCCGATCAAGCCTTTCTTCCAATGCGTTTATGCGCGATCTCAAATGGAAAAAAACGAATATTATCCCGACAAACAAAAGAAATTCAACCATAATATTTGCTTAAAATGATTATCAAAAATAATCATACCATTTAAAAAAGATACGGCCAAAACCCGCTAAATCCACAACCGGTCCCTGGTCTTAACCGCAAAACGATCCTCAACCAACAAAAAAAGAAGCCTTTCGGCTTCTTTTTTTATTTCTAGATGAACGTAATGGCGCTGCCTGTATGCTGGCCTCTGCCTGTTCTGCCTATGCGGTGGACATAGTCGTCGTAAGTGGCTGGGACATCGTAATTGATCACGTGAGTGACATTATCGATATCCAACCCTCTGGCCGCCACATCGGTAGCCACCAAGATCCTGACCTGGTTCGCTTTGAAAAAACCAAGAGCTTTCTGCCTGTTGGACTGGGTCTTTCCGCCGTGAATAGATTCGGCTTTAAATCCTCTTTTCATAAGATCCTCGGAAAGGTTTTCCACTCCCCATTTCGTCCTGCCGAAAATAAGAACTTTGCTGAAATCTTCTCCGGCCAGCAGCTCGCATAGCTTTTCCATTTTTTTGGCTCCATTGCCGCCGGTCTTGATGATCTCATGGCTGATGTTAAGAGGCATCTCCCTGCTCTTGACCGAGATCTTGACCGGGCTATTGGTGAATTTTTTCACAAGCTGTTCTATGGCATCGGGAAAGGTCGCCGAGAAAAAAAGCGTTTGCCTGTTCGCCGGCATCTGGCCGATCAAAAATTTTATCTCATCCACAAATCCCATATCAAGCATTCTGTCGGCTTCATCCAAAACGACTGTTCTTACCTTGGACAGGTCCAAAGCTCTTCTTTGAACCAGGTCTTTGATCCTGCCCGGGGTTCCGATAATAAAATCATAGCCTCTTTTCAAGCCATAAAATTGGTTCCTGATACCGGTCCCGCCGATGCAAGTTACGGCAAAAACCCTCAAACCGGCGCTGAATTCTTTGAATTCCTTTTCTATCTGCAAGGCCAGTTCTCTGGTCGGAACGATAACAATGACCTTGTTCTCACGGTGCAATAAGACGTTATTAATGGTCGGTATCAAAAAAGCGGCGGTTTTTCCCTGGCCGGTATTCGCAATGCCCACAACGTCCTTTCCCTGCAAAAGCAAAGGGATGACCTGATCCTGTATCGGGGTCGGCTCGCTGTATCCTTTGCTGATAATGTTGTTTTTCAAACCGTTCTCGATCTTGAAATCGGCGAATTTATTTGTCGGCTTATAGACTCCTTCATCTTTGAGAGGATGGTTTCTTATTTCAGCTTGGTTCTTTTGGATAAATTGCGCGATATCCAATTTGCTGCCGGAGAATCTCCCTTTATTGGAAAATCCGCGGCCCGAAGATCCCCCTCCTCTGAAGTTGGATCTTTGCCCGGAACGAGATCCGGACCTGTAATTATTTCTGGAAAATGTTCTTCCCTGCATGAATCGTTTTGGCTTTTTTAGATATGTCCCGGCGATTTCATCGCCGCATACTTTGCCAGCCCTTTCAAAAACTATTATGAAATAGTTTCTTCCGAGCAATTTGGTAGGCTCTCCCGATACATAGAATACGGAATCGCCCCAATAAAAAAAGCGAAGCCTCTTTTTGCTAACTCTGGATAGCAAGCCAGCTTTTCAGCCGGAATATTCAACCCCGCTTTAAGGTGAGATCGAATATTTTTAACAAAGAAAGGTTTCGCTTTTTGAAAAATATAAAATCTCGATGTTGTTTATGGCGTAATTATATTGTATTTTCCTTGATCTGTCAAGACCGAACCGGATGGCCGAGGCTTTCATCGCCGTCATTGAAGCCGTTTTCTATATGACAGCCGTCACAAAAAGGCTTGTTGCGCGACTTGCCGCAACGGCATAAAGTAACGCGATTTCTGGCTTCGTATTTTGTCCCGTCAGCCGACTCCACCGGCACCCCGCCCTTTACCCAAACAGGACCGCTGACCTTCTTGGCCGGATCTTCAACAAGGCTTATCAAAGGATCAAACTCCGGCTCTATTATTTTTTCGGTTTTTTTATCATAAGCCGCCAATCTCCCCGATGGGCAATTGCACGCCTGTCTCACGGCTTTGTCTTTCTTCTCCGGATCGCCGGAGTTTTGGGAATTTTCCCAGACGTCGCTTATCCTGTCATGGCAAAAACGCGCCCTGGCGCAAAGTTCCGGCACATCGAACAGATCAACGCCCCCTCCTTCTATTTTTTCGGCCTTATCGAAATATGCATTTTTATCCGCGGTTTCCGTCCCGTCAAAACCGTCCTTTGCGTGCGTACCGTCGCAATAAGGCTTATTCTTTGACTGTCCGCATCGGCAAAGAAAATATTTCTCTTCGGCCGGATATTCCTTTCCTTTTTCCCATCCGGCGGAATCGCCGTTCCTATCAACGGTTATTATCTCTTTCGCCAAAGGCATATTCCCGGAGACCTGGTACGGGCCGTTCTTGATTATGGTTATCTTGCCCTTTTTGACCTTAGGCTGCATGCCTTGTCCGTCTTTTCCGGCCATATATATTTCAAAATACTATTTTAAAATTATCCCGCCGCGCTTTCGCCCGCCAAACGGCCGGTGCTCCAGCAATTTTGCAAGTTGAAACCGCCCGTTTCCCCGTCTATGTCAATGATCTCCCCGGCAAAAAATAAATTGTTTATTATTTTAGACCTCATGGTTTTTCCATCGATTTCTTTTAATGATATTCCGCCGCTTGTGACCATGGCCTCGTCAAATCCCAAAAGGCGTTCCGCTGTCATCTCCAACCTGTTGAGCAGTTTCGCCAAAATATATCTTTGCTCGCGGGTTACGGCGCTAACGCGGCTATCCGCATTAAGACCGGCCAGCTTAACTATCGCAAAGACCAAACGGCGGGGAGCAAAACTTTCCAAGCAATTTACCAGCGATCTTTTTGGACTCCTTTGAAAATGCCCCTGCATCTTTTTTTCCAGCCCTGAAAGATCGAGGCTTGGGTCCAGATCGATCGCGATCTTCGCTCCGCCGCTTTTCAAAAGTTCCCCGATCCTCTTGCTCATGTTGATCACTGCCGGACCGCTCAAACCGAAATGGGTAAAAAGACAATCCCCTGTCGCGCCGAAAATCTTTTTGTTGTTTTGATAAACGCTGATACCGGAATTTTGCAAAACCAAACCTTGCAATCCCTTGGCCCAATCTTCTTTTATGGCTACCGGAACCAGCGCCGGAGAAGGCTGGATGATATTATGGCCCAAGCTTTTCGCCCACTCAAAACCATCGCCAACGGAACCGGTCGCCGGATAAGACCTCCCTCCCGTACAAAAAATATAATTACGGGCTTTTACGGCATCTCCATTATCCAAAACCAGCTTATCAATGGCCGCATTCTGGCGATCGATACGGGCAACCCGGGAATTATACGATACGGCGGCTTTATTTTTTTCTATATAATTTACAAGCGCCTTCAACACATCCGCTGCCCTGCCGCTTTGCGGGAAAACTCTGCCTCCTTCTTCGACCTTCGTTTTTACTCCCAGTCCCTCAAAAAAAGCGATCGTTTCTTTCGGGCCGAAAACGGAAAAAACGTGAAAAAGAAAATCCCCGGTTTTCCCGTAATGCGCAACAAGCTTTCTTAAATCGAATTCCGCGTTGGTCAGATTGCACCGGCCGTTCCCGGTCAAAAGAAGCTTTTTCCCGGGTTCATCGTTCTTCTCGATCAAAATGACCTTGGCGCCAAGTTCCGCAACCCGCCCCGCGGCCATCAAACCTGCCGGACCGGCGCCGACCACTGCCGCATCGAAAATCCCGTTTTTAATATTATGGTTGGACATTATCGGACTGTTTTTCTTTTTCCTCTATTAAAAAATTTAATATTTTCAGCACTTCTTCTTTGGGAATGAAATAATTGCTGCTCTTTATAATATAATTCTGAAACCCCTCATCTCCTATCCAGATGCCGTCTTTTTTATCTTTCACCGACCTATCGATCTGCGCGTTCGGAAAAATGACCATGGGCACGACATAATATCTTTTGTTCGATCTTTCAAAGATGAGATCGCTCAAAAAAGAAGAGTCTTCCTTGGCTTCTTTTATGAAGTCCCTTCCCTTCTTCCTGCCGTCCAGTAAAAGGTGCCCGTCGTAATAGTAAACCTTTCCGTCATAGTTATTTGTCTCTATCGCAAAAATTCCGGTCGGACCGACGCAAACATGGTCTATTTTTCCGGGACCGAAGCAAAGATCTTTTACCCAAAAATAATTACCGCTTTTAAAGGAATCCTTCCTTATTTTGAGAGATAGGAAAATGGCCGCCGCTATCAACAAATAAAAAAACAGATAGAAGCCATATCTAAAATTTATAATAGCTCCGGCGGCGGCGACGATCAAAACGCAAAACAAAAAAAGCCTTTGCAGGAATCCTTTGTTCCGAAAATGCTTATCTAGCGCGCGTAATTTTTTGTCGTCGGCTCTTTTCATAAATATTCTCCGGCCTCATTTTACCAAAAAGCGGCCCGCTTTACGATCTTAGAACTGTTGATAACCAAAAGGAACCGCCTCTTCAAAAAATCTCCCGGATTTCGGCCAAGAGTATTTTTTTTAATCGGGAGAATCCAAATAAAAATAATCTTCTATGCTGCGTTCTTCTTCCGACTTCCTTCTTAACTTGTCCAGATGGCTTCCTTCCGACGATGGATGGTCGAGGCGATAGCGATATTCATCATAATTCCCCAGATGCTGTTCCAGGCTTCCGTCCTTCACGTCCCAAATGATATTGCAAGCCTTATTCAAAATATACCGGTCATGGGAAACCAAAAGGATGGTTCCCTTGAATTGCTTTATAACCTCTGTGATTATCTCCTTGCTCGGAAGGTCCAGATGATTGGTCGGCTCGTCGAGCAAAAGCAGATTCACTTTCTGTAAAATGAGCTCGGCCAAGGCAACGCGCGCCCTCTCCCCTCCGCTCAAACTGCCGATCTTTTTGTAGACATCATCTTGGCTGAACAACAAGCTTCCCAAGACCTGCCTCACTCTTTTTTCTTTCTCCTCGGCGGTTTTAGAACAAACTTCATCGAGAACATCCTTGTCGGGGTCTAAATTTTCGTGGGTCTGATCGTAATAGCCGATCATTATATTCTGATCTATCTTAATGCTGCCGCCGCAAAGCTCTTGTTTGCCCATAATGCTTTTCAAAAGCGTGGATTTTCCCGCTCCGTTCTTCCCGATAATGCCTATCTTGCTTCCCCAGACCACTTCCAATCTTTCAGGGACGGAAAAAAGGAATTTCCCCTTAAGTCCGATTCTCGCTCCGCCCATGCTAAGAACCTTGGTGCAAACTTTTTGCACATCGTCGAAACTTATTTTGATATCCTTGTAATCCTTCGGCAGCTCCTTAAGTTCCAGCTTGTCCAGCTGTTTTATCCTGCTCTGCACGCGGCTTGCGGTAGAGGCTTTATACCTGAACCGGTTTATGAATTCTTTTTGCTCTTCCAAATATTTCTGCTGGCGCCAATATCCGTTTTCTTTGCTTTCAAAACGTTTTTTCCTTTCTTCCACATAAGAAGAGTAAGTGCCGGCATACTTTTCAAAACCGTCCTTGGTCAGCTCGAATATCCTGTTGCAAACCTTATCCAAGAAATACCTGTCGTGGGCGACGCAAACTATGGCTTCGTCCCAGTTCGCCAAAAAGCCCTCCAGCCATTCTATGGTCGCGATATCCAAATGGTTGGTTGGCTCATCAAGCACCAATAAGTTCGGATCGAGCGTAAGCAATTTTGCCAAGGCTAATTTGGTCCTTTCCCCTCCGCTCAAAGTTTGGATCTTTCTCTGCCATGAGTCTTCAAGAAAACCAAAATCTTTAAGCAGGGACTTTATAGAATCTTCGTAACGATACGCGCCCTTCTTGGAGCATTTTTCCAAAACCTTCATAAATTCCTCCGCCTCAATCTCGGAAAGAGACCCTTCCTTGTCCTTGGCCTCGAATTCTTTTTGCCTGTTCAACAAAGACTGCATTTCCGGATTGGCCGAGAACATTTCCTCGTAAACAGTGTTCTTCAAAGAATCCCAATGGGTTTCCTGCGGCAGATATCCGATCCTCAACCCGCGATGCCTGTCGATCCTTCCCTCGTCGGGCTGCTCCAATCCCACGATGATCTTCAGTAAAGTTGTTTTCCCTGTTCCGTTCGGTCCGGCAATGGCGATCCTGTCCTCTGAGGTAACGGACATCGCAGCATTGCGAAAAAGCTCGTTGTTCGAATACGATTTGGAAATGTCTTTCAGGGCGATCAGCGGCTCTCTAAATTTAGCCTGCTTGGCTTTGGAAAAACCTTTTAATATTTTATCTTTGTCTTTTTCCATTGAATAAATAATATTGTATATTAACGCTCAAAACGCCCTGCATTATAGCACGGAATCGCCTTAAAGCAATTTTTTGCTTATCTATTGTCGCCTGCGCCGTGTATTTTGCCGCGCTCCTGGCGGGACCTCAACTTCTCGACGTTCTTTAAGGCGATATCCTCAAGCTTCAAACCGAGTTCTTCGGACAAAGTGGCGATATACCACAACACGTCGCCGAGCTCCTTGGCCAGATCAGCCCTTTTCTCTTCGGAAATCGTTCCGTCCCCGTCGCGGATGACTTTTTTGATCTTTTCTGCGACCTCCCCGGCCTCCCCGACCAGACCCAGCGTCGGATAAATGAAATTATTTCCCATATTGGGATAAACGGCTGTTTTTCTCGCTTCTTCCTGATATTGATTGAATTCCATGATTTTTTAGATCAAAATTTTTTATTTTAGCTGATCCCCGGTAAAATTGCCGGACGATCTTTCTCTTTCAAAAGCCGCTGTTCCAGGCCCGCTACCGCTCCAAGATAAAAAACCGACGATAAAATTCTGCGCCGGCCTTATCCGAAAAGGCTTTTTCGTATCTTTCCCTTTTTGGCATCTCCTCGAAATTTTCATATCCGTTCATTCCCGCCGATCCAAGATATTCCTTCAAAATAAAAACACTGCCGGATCCAACGCCAGTGAAATTCCTGCTACCGGATCCGCTCTCTTTCTCTTCGATTATGAGGACGAAATAAGGCTTTTTCATGTCCATTCTTATATTTTTCATAAACTAAAACCATAATAAACTAAATAGTCTTTAAAGAAAAGGGTGCGGCCGGCGCCGCAAGAACGTCGATTGAAGCGTTGTCCTATATATGCTATTCCTAAATTATCCGCATATTCTCAAAAATATGAAGAAAATATTCTTATTCATCCTCTTTGCTATCTTGACCGCCACAGCCGCTTTCTCGGCTTATTTTGTTTGGGATAGGACGCCAATACCCGAATACGCTCAAAAATATTCCGCCTCACCTCTTTATTGCAGTTATAACGAAAAAACCGGAACGGAGATAAAATTCGAATTCTCGCCGAATGGAAAAGCGAAAAACTCGATACCGCGCTATGAAAAACAGGAACTTGCCAGCCAAGGCAAAACCAGGATCGTCTTTCACGACGTTTATACGATGACAAACCAATTCGATTATGCCCAGATCACCGCGAGCCTTTTTATCGAAAAATTGGATTATACTCTCCAAGGCGCCGACCTCATTGTTGAGATAGAAAGAAAAGGAGCTTATACTCCAGTCGAGACAACCGAAAACGCTAATACGGTCAGTATATTTTTAAGACCAGGCGACGAAAATTATCCGGCCATCTCAAACCAATCCCCGGCTGATAATTCCGTTCTTCCTCCAGGAAAAAGAAAAATAAAATTCGAGGTCAATCTGAAAGCGGACCTGAAAACGTTAAATGTATTTTTTCAAAACCAAGAAGTAGCCGCCTCTTCGACCCAGATAACTCCCGGACGATATCTGTTCGAATTCAAGGAACCGATAGAAAAAGATAAGGAATACTCGGTAAAAACGATCGTTACCGACAGCCAGGAAAGAACTTCCATCGGCGAGTGGGTGTTCGAAGGCCAGCTGGCCATCGAAACGATCTTAGGGAAGGACCGCTTTAACTACCTTGGCTGGTGGGGGCAGATCAACTCCGACAACGTTTCTGTCAGAAAAACCCCTACAAGCTCAGCTCAACAATTAGGATATTTATCATCTATTAACAAAGTAAAAGTCCTTGAAGAGGTCTCCGGAGAAGATATAGACGGCAATAACGTTTGGTATAAAATAGACGGAGGGAGATATCAGGGATCGTATATTTTTTCCGGATACGTAACGCCTATCGCCCAACCACAGCCGCCGGAAAATCTCGCGGTTCCTCAAGAAGTGGCGGATGGCGATTATTGGATCGATGTTGATCTGACCAAAAAAATATTGACTCTGTTTTTGTACGACAAGCCTGTTTTCGCCACTTATGTTTCAACTGGCACGGATGCCAACCCGACCCCGGTCGGCACGTTCAATGTTTGGTATAAATTGAAAAAAACCGAAATGAAAGGAGGGCCGCCCCTTGTCAATTACAGATATGATCTGTTTAATGTCCCCTCCGTCATGTATTACGACAATTCTTACGCCGTCCACGGAACTTACTGGCAGGACAAATTCGGAACCCAGCAAAGCGCCGGCTGTACAAACCTTACCAAGGGAGACGCCGCCTTTATTTTCGAAAAGACGAATCCAAAGCTGGAAGAAGAAAAAATATCCGTTCTCTCCTCCGAAAGCAATCCCGGGACAGTCGTTCATAATCACAAATAAAAAACAAAATAATATGTCAACAATTCATCCAGCGATCCTCGCGGCCGCGACCTTTCTCTCGACTCTTTTGGGAGGCCTCTTCGCGATAAAATTCAAAAATAAGATCCACTCCATAATGGCTTTCGCCGCCGGAGTTTTGATAGCCGTGGTCAGCTTTGATATCCTGCCGGAGATCATCGAACAGTTGAAATCCTCCGATGTCGACCCTATCAACATTATGATCGCCCTAGTGGGAGGGTTCCTGCTTTTCCATATCCTTGAAAAAACAATCTTGATTCATCACGCCCATGAAGAAGAATATGCCGAGCACAAACATCCGAACGTCGGAATGCTTTCGGCTCTGGCCCTGGCCGGACATAGCTTTATGGATGGAGCCAGCATAGGCATCGGATTTCAGATCGATCCCAGAATAGGATTGCTTATGGCCATCGCAGTGATCTCTCACGATTTCACCGACGGCATGAATACCGTAGCCTTGATGCTGGCCAATAAAAATACTGTCAAAAAATCTTTATATTTTCTTGTCCTTGACGCGACCGCTCCCGTCCTCGGAGTGATCTCCACTTTCTTTTTCCGTTTTCCTGAAAATTTTTTGATCTTATATCTAGGTTTCTTCGCCGGATTCCTTCTCTACATCGGCGCCAGCGATATTCTGCCTGAGGCTCACAGTAAAAAAAGTTCTCTCAAATTGGTCGGGCTCACGATCCTCGGTGTGATCTTCATCTTCACGATCACCCGTCTTATTTAGCCTTTCTTTGAATATCAAAAAATTATGCCCTCAAAAATATCCCGAGATTATGCGGACGGATTTATCGGAAAAATATTAAGAATAGAAATAGACCGGCCGATAGGTTCGAAACACCCAAAATATGATTTCATTTATGAGGCCAATTACGGTTTCGTCCCCGGAACTGAAGCGCCGGACGGAGAAGAGATCGACGCATATCTGATCGGGGAAAAAGATCCTGTTGAAAATTTTACGGGAAAATGCGTCGCGATGATCCGCCGGACGGACGACAACGACGATAAATTGGTAATTATTCCTTTGGATATCGAGAACGTATCCGATGAAGAAATAATCCGAGAGACGAAATTTCAGGAAAAATTTTTCAATTCGAAAATTATAAGAAAATAAGCCGGATCACGATCAAAAAAACAGAGTATAGGTCTGTTTTTTTGTTCGCCGCTATTATAGGTTTTTCCCTTTTCTCGCCCTGCGTTTTCGCTCTGCCTCTCTTACCATGTCTTCGTCCATCCCAAAATGATGCGCTACCTCGTGCCAGACCGTATCGGAAACAATTTTCTTGATCTCTTCTTCGGAGCGAGCAAAACCCTCGATAGACCTTTTGAATATAGTTATCTTATCGGGTAAAACCTGGCTGTAATTCATCCTCTTATCCCTCGGTATCCCTTCATACAAACCAAAAAGGACCGACCCTTTCCCTGTTTTGAATTTGCGCGCCTGCTCCAAACTCGGTTCATCTTCGATCACAATTCCGACATTATCCAATTTTTCCAAAAATTTTTGAGGAATGGCTTTGATCCCCTCTTCGACTAATTTTTCAAATTCCTCCATTTCCATAAAGCTGAATGTTATAAAAAAACCGCCTTAAAACGGCAGGTAAGATCATCTTTATTCCCATTCCTTTCCAGGGATCCTTCTGCAAGATTTCCCCCTGGCGGCGGCAATGTTCTCTATCTCAGTCACGGTATCGCTGATCTTCCCTCTCCTGTTAACCACTATTTGATCGAACCGATCGTGGTATTTTTTCCACATCTCTTTGTCTCGCTGGAGCTTTATCAAGAACCACTCTTGGCTGGCTTTGCTTTCACGGCTAAAATATTGCTCGCGAAGCTGGCTCCATTCTTCAGGGGCGATGTAAAGCGTCACCGTCTTGGCGATGATCCTTTCCACTTCCGTTTCGGGCAACCCGTCTCTAAAGATGCCTTTCATATGCGCACCGGCGTATTCATCTGTTTTTAAAATGATATTCTTCCCATCAAGCAATTCCTCTATCGCCTTTTTAGGAGTTCCCTTATATTCTTTCGGTCTGACCTCGGCATATTCAAGGTATACCCCCCGGTCTATTCTTTTCAAAAATTCGTCGTAAGTGAAAAAATTATAATCGACGCCGGCGGTCTCTTTCTCTCTTGGAGGGCGGTTCGTATCCGTCACTAATTTATGGAAATCATTATTCCTTTTTAAAAATTCCGATATTACCGTATCTTTCCCCACTCCGCTCGGTCCGGTGATTACCAGCAGTATTCCGTCGCCGGACGGATCGCAATTTTGCTCGACCGTTTTTATTGTCATTAACTTTAAAACTCCTCTTCGATATGAGGAGCGCGTTAATATGGATGTTACGACGTATTTATCCGATTCTCTTGATTTTTAAAAAGAAAATTGAGGCGCTATATCCTCCCGCTTCGACAAACGCAACAGGTACTTTGTATATAGCATAAAAATCAGCGGTGCAATAGCCCGCGATCAAATTATTTGATCGCCCGATCCGGAGAAGATCCCGATGGATCCTCTTTAATGCCGCGAACCATGTTGAATTTTTCTATCTCCGACTTCTTCAGTATGCTGTCTTGTATCTGGACCGCGATATCTTTATCTATGCATGGAAGCACTATCTCGGATTCTTCGGAAAATTTCTGCCCTTCATCTTCGCCCAATACTTCCACTATAACGCTGCTGACTCCGATAAACTGGTCTGACAACGTTCTTTGGATCCTCACCTCTTTAACGTACCTGTACGGCGTCCCTATTTCCACGACATTAAGCACCCCCTTTTTTACTTTAAAATTATTCTCGCCGATGATGATCCCGTAATGCGTATACTCCAGCCATGCGCTCGATAATATTATTAAAAAAACGCCTACTGCCGCTATCAGGCCTATTGGTATAATGACGGGAAGATAAACAGCCAATATTTCAGAATAAGGGTCAGGGATGAATCTGGGAACCGCCAGCAAGATCGCCAAAAAAAACAGGATATAAAAAATTGCCGGACTTCTCTTCAAGGTAAAAATAAAGAGGGTCTTTCTCCCGAATTGCTGGTATTCTTTGATCGCGTTTTCCATTGAACTAATCCTACCAGAATTTCTTTCTTTTCTCCAGGAAAATCGGGCCTTGCCAAAACTGGCTTAAATTGTTATTATTCATTTTTTCATCCGCCAACACGATTAATAAAAACTATGGTCCAGTTTCCTCAAACAAACTTCAAGCTCGCGACACGCGTCCTGCCGATACTTTTAGCGGTAGCAATTTCGAAAATGACCGCTCATTATTGCGGCCTTGAATTCTTCTCCATTAATACCGTATTTACCGCCCTAATATCGGCCAATATCTTCCTTATCGGGTTTAATATCTCGGGAGTTTTAGCCGATTTCAAAGAGGGAGAAAAACTCCCCGGAGAGCTGGCATCAAGCATTGAAGCGATCGCCGATGAGTGCGCATACATTTACAAAGGCAAGAAAGCGGAGGCTGGAAAAGAAGGGTTCCTGTATTGTGTCGAGTTCACCGATAAAACGCTTGGCTGGCTCTACAAAAAAGTCCGGACAAAAACGATCATGGAAATGATCGCCGGTTTTACAGATCGGTTTTTGGTGCTGGAACAATTCAGCCAGGCGTCGTTCGTCAGCAGATTGAAACACGAACAGTCAGAGATCAGAAAAGCGGTTTCGCGCATTCACGCCATCAGAGAAATACACTTTTCCGAAGCATCATACGCGATCGCCGAGATCATAACATTTATGCTGACCGTCGGCATGATCTTCCTGAAATTCGATTTTTTTTACGAGGGCCTTTTCCTCACTATTTTCGTTTCTTTCATTCTCATTTATATGCTCCTGCTCATCCGCGATCTGGACGATCCGTTCGCTTATTACGATAAAAAACACTCCGTAGAGGAAGTCTCTCTTCATTCCCTCGAAAACCTGAAGATCCGGCTCGACGAACGCCGCAAAGAGCTCGGATTATAAAGCTGCCGGCAGCAAAAACCCCGCCCTTTTACAGGCGGGGTTTTGATATTAAAAAACTATCAGCGCGCCGACTGGCCGCTCAATTTCGGCTTCTGGTCCGAAGATCTGTCGTCCTGCGCGGCCAGTAATTGGGTGAGTATATTGTCTTTCTCTCCTTCGGGGATCAAAGTAAGCTGGTTCTCCCCTTCTATGATCCTCTGGTACTCAAGAATATCAAAGGTTGTCGAAAGGATCTCCGGATCTTTGGAAATTTTCTGGATC
>Ga0172381_10003174_pt1 | contig 17592 bp, 12 predicted proteins | sample Leawel6488metaG_FD_119754 | JGI IMG/M metagenome (GOLD analysis project Ga0172381, IMG submission 119754) | Leachate microbial communities from a municipal landfill in Southern Ontario, Canada - Leachate well 64-88 metaG | ecosystem: Engineered > Solid waste > Landfill > Unclassified | place... | reverse complement strand
GACCTTTCTCCTTATATGTTGGCAAATAATTCTGAGTGGAAAGGCCAGTTTTTTAGTAAAGCCCTGGCTGTAAATGAATTTATCGCCGGAAACAGCTATTTAACGCCACCGGGGATCTACGGCGCGCCCATAGATGTAATGACCATTCAGATGCTATATAATAAGGATCTTTTAAAGCAGCTTGGATTTGATAGGCCGCCTAAAGATTTTACGGAATTCCTGGAAGTTGGTAAGAAAATAAAAGCAGCTAATATGCAAGGCCTTGTTTCCGGTTGGGGCGAGGTGTGGATGATAGATTGTTTTGCCAATGATTATGCTTTTAATATTATGGGCAAAGATAAAGTCTTGAATACGATAAAAGGTAAAGTTCCTTATACGGACCCTGACTGGATAAAAGTGTTTTCATTATTTAAAGATATGCAGGATTCCGGAGTAATGGCAACCGGCCTGGTTACTATGATCAATAAGAATGCCGAGCAGCTTTTTGCCAATGGCAGGGCGGTTTTCGCGTTTAACGGCTCCTGGTGCGTAAATGTCTACAAAGGGATGAATCCATCCTTAAATTACGGCGTGATGCTTCCACCGAAAATTTCTGATAAATTCCCGATGAGTATCTGGGGCGGGGCAGGTTCGTCTTTTATGGTCAATGCTAAATCAAGCAAGAAAGAAGAGGCAGTTAAATTTTTGCAGTGGCTTACCGGCAAGGAACAGCAGCAGTATTTGGCCGAGGCCACCAATAATCTACCGGCAAATAAAAATACCTTGAATAAACTGCCTGAGGTCCTGGCGCAATTTGCCAGCGGCATTGAATCCAGCACCCATCCCAATGTCTGGGGGGTTTCGGAGTTTCCGGCGGTGATCGAGGCGCTTGATAAAGGCATCCAGTCAATAATCATCGGAGAGAAGACGCCTGAACAGATAGCCCAGTATGTGCAGAGCGTGAAAGAGAAAGAAATAGCTAAAAAAAGATAATGCGCATAAAAGATACTTTAGAAAATTATTCTTTTGTTGCTCCCGCAGTAATTATATTTTCGTTGTTTTATCTCATACCGTTCCTCTATGTCTTCCAGCTCGGGCTTTTTGAATGGGACGGTATTCTGCCTACCAAGATATTTATCGGTTTAGATAATTTTATAGAAGTTTTCACCCAGGATAAGATCTGGTGGACTTCGATGCTTAATGCCGGTTACATTACTTTGATCGCCCTGACTTTTCAGAACGCCGTGGCATTTTTGTTGGCGCTGGCCTGTGACCGCGATATCAAAATGAAGAATTTCTACCGGTTGATATTTTTTATTCCGCCGGTTTTGTCTGAAGTCGTGGTTGGGTTGGTCTGGCAGTGGATACTTGACGGAAATTACGGCATGTTTAATACGTGGCTTAGAGGTATGGGTTTGCCCGGGTTGGCGCACAACTGGCTGTCTGACCCGAATACGGCTCTGACCGCTGTAGCTATAGTCCATTGCTGGAAAGGATTCGGTTGGGGCTTTTTGATATTTCTTGCCGGTTTACAGACTATCCCGCGCGAACTTTATGAAGCGGCGCGGGTTGACGGCGCTAATGCCGCGCAGTCTTTCAGAAACGTTACTATACCTTTAATGGTGCCGGTAGCGGTTCTGGTGGCGATCCTGACCATATTGGGGTCAATGCAGGCTTTTGTTCTGATCATTGCCATGACCGGAGGCGGGCCGGCGTATCATACGCAGGTGCCGGTATTGAGGATCCTGGCGTCGATGCGGGCGTCATCGCGATTCGGTTATGCCTGCGCCCAGGGGATCACCTTTGGTTTGATACTGGTGGCTATTTCATTTATTCAATATAGATTTTCCAAAAAGGAAAGAGCCTAAATGCAAGTAAAATCAGTTGCTTATTATAAGACTAAAAAGATCACGGTTAACATTCTGATACACCTGTTCCTGATCTCTGTTGCTGTTACCTGTCTTTTGCCGCTTATCTGGATGGTAGTTTCCAGCCTTAAGACCCAGGAGACGATATTTAAGGATATGTCCCTGATCCCGCGGGAATTTCATTTTGAGAATTATTATTACGCCTGGAAAGAGGGCGGCTTCGGCAGGTATTTTATTAATAGTATTCTTTATACATCGTCGGTAGTTGTGGGGATCGTGTTGATCTCTTCTTTGGCAGCGTATGCTTTCTCGCGTTTTAAATTTCCCGGAAAAACGATCCTTTTTTTCATGTTCATGGCGGCGATGATGATACCGATCCCCGGAAGCTTTGTTCCGTTGTATGTTCTATTGAATAAACTGCACCTAAGGAACACAGGTTTCGGCTATGTCCTTTGCATGATAAATGTCGGATTATCCACTAGTATATTTTTACTGAAGACTTTCTTTGATAAGATGCCTAAAGAACTGGAGGATGCCGCGCGTATTGACGGCTGCGGTAAATTAGGTATTTGGTGGCATGTGGCCCTGCCTTTGGCAAAGCCGGTGCTGGCGGTTGTGGTTGTATTTAACGCCTTAAATGTCTGGAACGAATATGTCCTGGCTTTAATTATTTTTGATAGCAAGCAATTGATGCCGCTGCAGGTCGCGCTTATGACCTTCCAGGGCGAGTTTATTACTAAGTATCCGTTGTTAATGGCAGGGTTGACTATCACTGCCTTACCTATTATTTTAGTCTATATTCTGATGCAGAAATATATTGTTAAGGGAGTTACGCAGGGAGCGCTGGTAGGATAAAATTACGAAGGACGAGGAACGAAAGACGATGAAGGGCCAAAATAAAACATTCAATTTTCTGCTTGTTATCCTATTTTTGTTTACAGCGCTTTCTATTGCTGCCGAAGAAAAGCCTTCTTCCTCCGAGCTTACGACCAAAGCCTGGGCCGCGCACGGCAAAAAAGATGTTGAGGCAACTTTTAAATACACCCAGCAGTGTGTTGAGCTTTATGGCGCCGAAGCTGACAAACAGCAGTCTTCTTTAAAGGTTATGCCGCCTTACCGTAAAGAGATCGAGGCAGTACAGGTTTTAAATGATGTGGGGACCTGTTATTTTATTCAGGGAGAATCGTACCGGAATCAGGGCAAGAACGACGAGGCAATAAAAGATTTCAAAGTTGTGGTTGAAAAATATTGTTTTGCCCAGGCCTGGGATCCCCGCGGATGGTTCTGGCAGGTGGCCAAGGCAGCCAAAGAAAGTATTCTCAAACTCAATCCTAATGAAAAAATAGTTTCGCCTTGCCCTGAGATCATGGCCGGCCCGGAAAAGCCCAAAGTAATAGTAAGCCAGGTCCCGACTAAGATCGTCCTGTATGACGCAGGTAAAGAAGAGATCGTTAATTATGAGAAATACGGAGAATTTAAGAATGCCGGCACTAAAGATTATAAATATGTGGTTAAAGATCAGGAGGGTTTGAGCAGCGCGTTAGGCGAGGGCATATACCCTAACACTACTTCTGTCAGATGGGACCCGGAATTTAAGAAAGCCCTTAAGGAAAAGCGCCTCGAGGGCAGCCAATGGGATTTTATGCAGTCACCTGACCTGGAAGCTGCTTTTTTAAAGTGGGCGATCGGCACAGAGCCGCAAGGCGTGAAATTGTACTACCTGGGCCTGATCTTGGAAAAATCCGGGTTAGTGAAACACGCGTTAAAATGTTACTATGCCATAGTGGTCAATTTTCCGGGCAGTTACGGCTGGACTTATTGGCACACCCCATGGTATATCGGCCCGGCCGCGATCGCCAAGATAGATTACTTATTAAAACATAATCCGCAGATCGGCTATAAATTAGTTGACGCGGATATCAGAATAGAAAATAGCTACGATAATGATATCTCTAACGATATTCCCGTGGTCAAGCCCGGAAAATTCGTTAAAGTCAATCCGTTGGAAAAACTTAAACCTAAGCCGGCGCCTGATCTCCTGAACATAAAGAGGCGCTTGGGCAAGGGCAAGGTTCATTTGGTGCAGTATCAGAGCGGCGATTGGCAGTTGGTGGTGGATGGTAAGCCTTATATTATTAAGGCATTGACCTACGCTCCGACCAAAGTCGGCCAATCTCCTGATAATGGCACTCAGACCAACTGGATGACCGACGATTTTAATAAAAATTGCAGGATTGATGGCCCGTACGATTCATTCGTGGATAAAAACCGCAACAATATCCAGGATAAAGACGAGCCGACAGTGGGTGATTTTGAATTAATGAAGCAAATGGGTATAAATACTATTCGGCAGTATCATCAGCCTTTTCCCATAAATAAAGAAGTTTTGCGGGATTTAGCGCAAAAGTATGGTATACTTACTATCATGGGTGATTTCTTCGGGAAGTACGCTATAGGCTCAGGCGCTTCCTGGGACCCCGGAACCGATTATAATAATCCCGAGCAGAGAAAGAAGATGTTAGAGTCGGTGACTAGCATGGTTCTTGAATATAAGGATGAGCCGTTTATACTGTTCTGGCTTTTAGGCAATGAAAATGTCTATGGTTATGCCTGTAATGCCGATAAAGAGCCGGACGCGTACTTTAAATTTGCCAATGAAGTCGCTCAGGCGATAAAATTGATCGATCCTGAGCACCCCGTAGCCATATGTAACGGCGATGTTCTTTTCCTGGATAAGTTCGGTAAAAACTGCCCGGATGTAGATATTTTTGGAACAAACGTTTACCGCGGAAATTTCGGTTTTATCCGTCTATGGAAAGATGTTAAGGAACAGGCGGACAAGCCGGTATTTATAACGGAATACGGCTGTCCCGCATATGCCGAGGGCATGAGCGAAGAGATGGCGGAAAATTTGCAGGCGGAATATCATAAGGCTGCCTGGGATGATATAAACAGTAACTCTGCTTTTAAGAGCGGTGAAGGTAATTCTATCGGCGGAGTTATGTTTGAGTGGATCGATGAATGGTGGAAGTCTTACGAGCCGTTTGTGCATGATAAAAAGGGTTTGTTTACCGGCCCGTTTCCTGATGGATATATGCATGAGGAATGGCTGGGCATTACCGGTCAGGGTGATGGAAGCCAAAGCCCATTTCTAAGGCAGCTGCGCAAGGCTTATTTTGTTTATAAGGAAGAGTGGAGGTAAAGGAGGGCAGCACAGAGCTAAAAACTAAGATTAAAAAATTAAGAAATAATTTAATATAAAAAGGGAGGAAGTTATGAAGAAGAAATTATTAGCAGTACTGGCAGCGCTTGTTTTGGCAATGCCGATGTTGGCATTAGCTGAAGAGCAGGCTGCTTCCGGATCAGCGGCAACGACACAATTGAAGGAATTTGTGGTTTATACGGACAAAAATGCCCGGGATAATCACTATATACCTTCAGGCTGGATGGGTGATTACGGTGACATTAAATTAAATGATCAGTCAGCGGAGAATCCTCAGACAGGTACCACAAGTATTGAAATAAATTATAGCGCTAAAAAGACCCAGAACCAGGGCTGGGCAGGAGTTTACTGGCAGAATCCCGCGAATAACTGGGGGACTAAAAAAGGCGGTTTTGATCTGACTGGAATGACCAAACTTACTTTTTGGGCCCGTGGCGCAAAAGGCGGAGAAGTGATCCAGAAGTTTATTATCGGCGGGATCAAGGGGACATATGCTGACACAGCTGTTGTCGAAATGGGCCCGATTGAGCTGTCCGATGCGTGGAAACAGTACACCATTAACTTAGCCGGCAAAGATCTTTCTTCGATTATCGGTGGCTTTGGTTTTGTAGTTAATGCGGATACTAATCCCGATGGAGCCAAATTCTTTATCGATAATGTCAAGTTTGAAGTTGATCCTACCATAAAGCCGGAAGGCAAAAAGCAGGAAAATGTGCCGTTTTATGTGTATGCCGATAAGAGATCAATGAACAATCACTTTATTCCTTCAGGCTGGATGGGTGATTATGGAGATATCAAGATCGACACTGCTTCAACGGATGATCCTTATTTGGGAGATACTTGCTTAAAGATAGTTTATTCAGGCAAGGCAACTCAGGGAGCGCGTTGGGCAGGAGTTTACTGGCAGAATCCCGCGAATAACTGGGGTAATGTTGATGCCGGTTTCGACCTTTCCAAGGCCGCAAAAGTAACTTTCTGGGCGCGCGGTGCCAATGGCGGCGAGCGTATAGAAGAGTTTAAGATCGGCGGTATTATGGGAGAGTTTTCTGATTCCGATACAGCTGGAGTGGGCCCGGTTATCTTGAACAAGGAGTGGACCCAGTATACAATTGATTTAAAAGGCAAAGACCTTTCCTATATTATAGGCGGTTTCTGCTGGGCAACTAATTTAGATGCTAATCCTGAAGGTTGCACATTCTATCTTGACGAAATTAAGTACGAATAAAAAAAGATACCTGCCTGCCGGACAGGCAGGCAAGGTACAAGTTACAAGTGACAAGAATATGGCCGTGGGCCGCAAGCACTTATTGCTTGCAGCCTGCGGCTTGTTTCTTATTTTTTCTGTCCTGGGGATGTCCCCAAGGCCGCAGCCGAAAGTCCATATTAAAAAACTCCCTTCAAGCCGTTATCAATTGATTGTCGATGGTAAACCATTCGTAATTAAAGGCGTCTGTTACAGCCCTGTCGCTGTCGGGGAGACCAGTTCTTATGATTGGTGGTCTGATCCTAATAAACCATGGTTAGTTGACGGAAAACTTATGAAAGAAATGGGTGTTAATACCATCAGGATCTATGAATCTCATGAAAATATAGAGGAAGTTAAGACGGTCATTCGTGATATGTATGAAAAGTTCGGCATACGCACTATTATCGGTAACTGGCTGGGCTTCTGGCAATATCCCTGTCCGTTTTACGGCGATAAAAGTTTTGAGGATAAAATAAAGCAGGAAATCCTGGATATGGTAAAAGCATTGAAAGATGAGCCAGGAGTATTGATGTGGGTATTGGGTAATGAAAACAATTATTCCTGTCTTGGGCAGGTGAATGCCTGGTCTACTCCTGAAATAGATAAAGAAGTGAATCCGCAGAAGCAGAAGGAGATGCGCTCTAAGATCTACTATTCTTTTGTTAACGACATAAGTAAGGCGATTCACGCGATCGATCTTGACCATCCGGTCGCGTTGGGTAACGGCGAGTTGATCGGTTTGGATCAGGCAAATAAATACTGCCAAGACGTGGATCTGGTGGCTTGCATAATCTATCGTGGGAGAACTTTCGGGAATCTTTTTAATTCGTTAAAGGCCACTTTTGATAAACCGGTATATTTAAGCGAGTTTGGCGCCGATGCTTATGACGCTTATTTGGATAAAGAAGACCAGAATATGCAGGCCTTTTTCCTTGAATCACAGTGGCGCCTGATCTATCAGAATCTGGCATCAAACAAGAACGGGACGGGGAACTGCATCGGTGGAACAAGTTTTGAATGGAATGATGAATGGTGGAAGCATGAAGAAGGTAATCCCTCCGGCTGGAAAGAACACGATATCATTTCAAATTGGTCTAACGGAAGCTATTATTTTGATATAAAGGCAAAAGATAATAAAAACATGAATGAAGAGTGGTTCGGGATCGTGGCGTTATCGCAGGAGTTGAAAGACGGCGTGAATAAACGTGTGCCGCGCAAGGCCTATTATCTGATAAAAGAATTCTGGAAAAACCCGGAATTGAATAAGAGCAAAAAGGACGGTAAATCCAAATGACAAAATCCAAGATCCAAGATAAATCCAAAATCCAAAATCCAAAACCAAATATTTTAATATTTGTTATTTGTGCTTTGTCATTATTTTGTTATTTGTGCTTTGACATTTGTCATTCACAGGCGGCTGAAAGAAATTTAGCTGATTTTACCAAGCAGGTAATGGGTTCTCAAGACTGCGCCCAGGCACGAGGCTATCTAGAGGAAATAAAAGATGTGTATTTTAAAGAGAACCAATATTCGGAATGCGCGGATTTTATAAAATCCCTTATTGCTAAGAAACCGGAATTGAGCGTTTGCGCTAATTATTATATCAGTCTTAGCCGTTTTAATCAGCTCAAGTATCTGGAGCAGACGCAGAGCTGGGATGAATATTTTGCCAAAGGCAATGATTATCGTAATGATATTACTGAGAGCGCGCAAAAAGTGCTTGAGTCAACGATGGCTAAAGATGAGCTCAACGTCAGGACAAGATTTATCCTTTGGAGATTTCATTGCAGCCAGCAGGATGCTTTTAGCCAGCAGGCGCTTACAGAGCTGATGAGTGGAGTGCAGGAATACTCAAAAGGCAATGTGGACTTGTCTTTGATCAAAGAGATCGCCGGCCAACTGCAGGCAGCCGATGAAAAGATCAAAGCTCGCCAGCTATATAAGGTTTATGCCGACAACTTGGTTATTTCTAATATAAGCGATGATGAGCTGATTAATGCCGCTCAGGAATTCCGCAAGGAGGGCAATCTTGAGTTAGCTGAGGCGATCTATGATATCTATATTGAAAGGATCTCAAAAACACTGCCCAGCGGTCAAGTTGCGGCTATTTTAAGCGGGATAGCCGAATCATTCGGTTTTGCCTATTCTTACGGGCATTCACTTTCGGCGGATCCGGTTTATGCCGAAAAAATATTCCAGAAGATGGACGGCCTGGGCGCGGGGATGGATCTTGATGAAGAACTTCTTTATCAGCGCGCGTATAATTTAGAAAAAAGCAAAGAGTTTAGCGGAGCCAAAGATAGATATTCCGAGTTATTGTCGCGTTTTCCGGAAGGTGTTTACGCCAACGAAGCGCGTTTCAAGGTGGCAGTTATAAATGCTTACGTGCTGCGTGATAGAAAAACCGCGAAAGAGCTTTTTGTTATGCTTTCGGAGAATGGATCAACGGGAGCGTTTCAGATCGCGTCTTTATACCAGTTGGGCATATTAAGCCAGTGGGAAGAGGATATGGAGCAGGCAAAGAAATATTTTGAAAAACTGGTGGAATTGGCAAAAACAGATTTTCTTCAGACGCTAGGAATGGCGCGTTTGAGATTAAGCGAGATCGATAATGAAAAATCAATGGAGTATAATCTAAAGGTTTTTCTCGACGCTTCTTTTAAAGAAGAGAACTCGAATTTGAATATGAATAAAGTTGACCTCGCGGTAAAACCGGTATCCGCTCCGCTGAATTCCGCGGTTGAAATAGGTTCTACCGCGTTTGCCGAGCAAAGCGGATGCATGCAGGTGCAGATGGATTACCTCTGGAGCGGTGACCTCGGCTCAGGATCTGCTTCAAGTAAGGATCCTAATTTTTCTACGCAATTTAATGAGCCCGGAACTAAGATCGTATCAGTGGTTGTGATGACCCCCACTGGGATCATAGACCGCGGCATCTGTCTTATTGATATAAAATAGAAAATTGCTTGTGATTATTTGCCTGAGAGGCGTTTCTTATGAAATTTTCGCAGTTTTCATATGAGGCGCCTTTCGGCATTTATCGGCACTTCGTTTGCACCTGGCTATTTCGCCAACTCTTTAAAATTGCTTGACTTATATTCCTTTTGGTTGTATAAATAAAAGATAATAAAAGTATTTTTATATCTCAAAGAAAGGCAAAAACCTTAATGCGTCAGCTTAATCTTCAGAGAGAAGATTTTTCGGAGAAAGAAAAACGCAATATCGATATACTGGAGATATTACGTAAGCAAGGGCCTATCAGCAGGCCGGAAATTTCTAAAGAGATGGGTATTAACGTGGTCACCATCTCTAATTATATCGACGAATTCATAAAACACGATCTGGTTTACGAGAAAGAATTGGATGTATCTGAAGGCGGCAGGCCGCCGGCGCTTCTGGACCTTAATCCGCGCGCGGGATACATTATAGGCGTGGGTGTGAATTTGATGAGCATGGTAGGCCTTTTGGTTGATCTGAAAGGTAACATTGTTACTAAGACCCAGGTCGCCCGGCCGCGCTCTTCTGTTAAAGATATCGCTGAGTCGATCCTGGAAGTTATCCGCGAAATTATGCGCCGTTCCAAGGATTACGATTCTAATATTAAAGGGATCGGCGTGGGAATTGCGGGGTTGATCAATAAGAAGGATGGAACGATCAGCTGGCCGCAGAAGATGAACAATGTCTATACTTACGCGTCGGTGGATCTTCCTTTGCGGACAATGCTGGAAAAAGAATTTAATCTGCCGGTTTTGATCGAGAATGACGCTACTAGCGCTTGCTTTGGCGAACACTGGCTGGACCTTGAGAGAGGATATAAGAATGTTGTTTATATGTTCTCAGGGGTTGGATGCGGGATCATGATCAACGGCACGGTCTATAACGGGGCGCATGGTTTTGCCGGAGAGATCGCGATTGATAATTTTAAAGATAACGATTCGTTTAACTGCGATGCCGGAAATCCCTGTTTTCTGAAACGCTGGGAAATGGATCTGGGTATAGTCAGCCATATTAAAAAGCTGCTGGCTAAAGATAAGGCGTCTTCTTTAGAATTTTTTAAGCTTACCTCCAGCAATATGGAGAACGTGGATTTAAAAAGCGTATTTATAGCCGCGCGCAGCAAGAATGTTGTCGCGTTAACCGCGCTTGAAGCGGCGGCTAGAAGATTAGGAATAAAGATCGCTTATCTGGCGAACCTGCTTGATCCGGAAGTAGTGGTTATCGGCGGGGGGCTGGAAGAAGCCGGAGATGATTTTATAAAACAGGTCAGTCAGACGGTAAAAGAATGGACTTTCAGAGAGATAAGCCAGGAATTAAAGATAGTTTATTCCCAGTTAAGAGAGAATTCGGTTGCTTTAGGGGCTGCTAGTATAGTTATGCAGAGATTGTTCGCTCAATTGTGATTTAAGAGTATGAGGAGGGTTGATGGAACAGAAAACTAAAATCATTATTTTAGGATTGGTCGCGATCTTAATCGTCAGCCTTTTTGTTACTTTGCAGACTTTTTCGTCCAAGCAGTCTGTTGAGAAAGAAAGAGATAATCTTAAACGGGAGAATGCGGCACTTTCCCGCAAGGTCGATGAAGCAATGGGTGAGGCTCGTAGGCTGGGAGATAAGCTTAACTCTTTTAATACGGACCTGATCCGGGTTAATCAGGAAAAAGAAGAGTTGGAAAAGAAATTCGTTATTATTAATAAAGAGAGGCAGGACCTGGCGGATCAATTGACCGCTGTTAAGTCAAAACGCCAGGCTGCTGAAGCGGCTTCTGCCATATCCTCTGTCCCGGTGTCTGAAGACGCTTATTGGGCCAGTTTAGTTAAGGCTAAAACGGACCTGGAATTTCAGTTGGAAAGCCTGCGCGTTGAATTTAAAAACGCCCAGATCAAGAACGCCGCCTTGTTAAGGGAAAAAGGGAGTATGGAGCTGGAACTGACCAATCTTAACAGGGAAGCCGCTGAATTACGCCGTCAGTTAGGGTATAATCAGAAATTAATGGATAGCATTGCCCAGGAATTAGTAAGGGAGAAGAACGATAAATTCGCCATCGAAGGCAATATTAAAACAATTAAGAATGATAATTCATTGTTGCGCCGTCAGCTAAAAGCGATAAATAGCCGTAAAGATAACCTGGAAGAAAAGTTGGTTTCTATGCAGCAGCAGAACATATCGCTCAACAGGCGTATTGATGAAATGCAGAATGTCCTTCAGGATAGGAATACGCAGATTGACAGTTTAAAGACAAAAGTAGAAAATATGATGGTGGGCTTGCCGCCTTCAGGCGGAGTTAAAAAAGATGTGCCGGTAGAACTTCCTCCGATCACTGTCAGGCCTCAGGCGGAAAAGGCCAACCAGAAGCAAGCGCCGTCTCCGGCTATGCTTTCGGTTACCGGAAAGATCGTGGCGATAAACAGGGAAAATAATTTTGTTGTGGTTGATCTGGGAGATGACGCGGGAATAAAATTAGGCGATACCTTTCAGGCCTATAACAGGGAAGGTGTTGCTATTGCCAGTTTGGAAGTAATACAGACGCGTAAAAATATATCTGCCTGCGATATCAGGAAAGAAAATGCCACGCTTGCAGTTGGTGATACTGTTAGGTAAATTGATCGGTAATTTATAATTCTTGTTGCGTATTACGAAATCTTAATATAGGATTCATATATAATGGTTCATGTAAGAAAAGGCCCTTCCAAGACTATCTCTATTGAAGATGTTGCCCGCCTAGCCGGAGTGTCAATCACCACAGTCTCCAGGGTTATTAATAACGGTGGTTCGGTAAAATCAAAGAATAAGGCCGCGGTGCTCGAGGCAGTAAAACAGCTTAAATTTAAGCCTTCGGTATTTGCGCAGCGGCTGGCCAGCGGAAAAAGTAATGTTATTGCTTTGATAATCCCCCGGTATGAGGGGATTTTTTATTCTTTTTACGCGCTTGAGCTTATTCGCGGTATAGGTACGCTCTGTGAATCGCTAAAGCTGGATTTATTACTGCATTTAACCGACAGCCGCGCTCCGCTCAATTTAAGAGGCGTAGGTGGGATAATTTTTGCCGATGTTATCGGTAACCTTGACCAGATAAAAGATGCCGTTGATTCAGGCACGCCCTGCGTGGTTATTAATAATTATATAAAAGACTTGAGCGTTAACAGCATTTCTGTTGATAATACCGGCGGCGCTGAAAGCGCAGTGGATTATCTGGTCAGTTTGGGGCATAAGAAAATAGCGCATATTTCCGGAGATATAATTACGCAAGCGGCCGCGCAGCGTTTTGAAGGGTATAAAAAATCACTGAAAAAAAACGGTATCCCCCTAGAGGAAAGGTATATTTTTAAGACCGATTATTCGCGGGGGCAGGCTAGGGCCGCTGCGGAGAAATTGATCACCATGAGCGATCCGGCAACCGCTGTGTTTGTGGCGTCAGATTCCATGGCTTTGGAGGTAATGGCCGTAGCCAGGGAAAGCGGTAAACATATCCCTAATGACCTGTCAATAGTAGGTTTTGATGATAACCCTTCAGGGCTTTATGGCCCGGTGGCGCTTACCACAGTCAGGCAGCCGTTGACACAAATGGCGCAGGAAAGCGTTAAGCGTTTAAATGTTGTTATAAGTAAGAAAGATACTAAAGTAGAGAAGATCGTTTTGCCGACGGAACTTGTTATCAGAGAGTCCTGCAGGCCTTTAAAATAATCCTTTTAGGGGGCTTGTTGTGAACCTGTCGAAGCGCCGCAAGCTTTAACCTGCCTGTCTGTTGGCAGGGAAGTCAGGCACAATTGATAGTATAGTGAATAAAATAAACCACAACATATTGTATTTTTTTTGTTGACAAGAATTATTGAGGCTGGTATACTTTGGTCAGAAAAATAAACCTTCTAACACCTGCCTGCCGACAGGCAGGCTTCTAACAACGGGGAGAAGCAAATGGCGCTAAAACTTTCGGAAAATGCCTTAAAGGTCTTGGAAAGAAGGTACCTTAAGAAAGACGAAAACGGTAAGATAGTAGAAACTCCTTTAGAGATGTTTAATAGGGTCGCGCATGCGATAGCCAGCGCGGAAAAATTCTATAATAAGACCGAAAAGCAGATTACGGATCTGGAAAATGATTTTCTGCGCGTGATGACTGAATTTGAATTTATGCCGAATTCACCCTGCTTGATGAACGCCGGAAAGCATTTGGGGCAATTAAGCGCCTGTTTTACTCTGCCTGTTGAAGATTCAATGGAATCTATTTTTGAGACCCTGAAAGCCACCGCGATGATACATAAGTCCGGAGGCGGAACAGGATTTTCTTTTTCCAGGCTGCGCGCAAAGAATTCTGTAGTTAAAACTACCGGAGGAGTAGCCAGCGGGCCGGTATCATTTATGAAAGTATATGACGCGGCCACTGAAGCGGTGAAACAGGGTGGCACGCGCAGGGGCGCCAATATGGGAATTTTGCGCGTAGACCATCCTGACATTATGGAATTCATTGTCTGTAAGGATAATAATAAGGATATAAATAATTTTAATATTTCAGTGGCCATAACCGACGAATTCATGGAGAAATTAAAAACCGGCGAAGAATACGATGTGATCGACCCACATACGCAGAAACCGGTGCAAAAACTCAATCCTAAAGACGTGTTTAATCTGGTAGTAAAGCAGGCGCATAAAAACGGGGAGCCGGGAATAATATTTATTGACCGGTTGAATAAGGATAACCCTACTCCAAAACTAGGTAAGATCGAGAGCACTAACCCTTGCGGAGAACAGCCGATACTTCCTTATGAAAGTTGCGACCTGGGCTCGATCAACCTGATCAAATTTTGCAAGAAAGTCGGCCCCGCAAGATATGAGATCGATTGGGACAGGTTAAAAGAAGTAGTGCGTACCGCGGTACATTTTCTGGATAATCTGATCGACGTAAATAAATTCCCTATTCCGGAAATTGAAAAAGCCACTAAGCGTACGCGTAAGATCGGCCTGGGTGTCATGGGCTGGGCGAGTATGCTTATACGTTTGGGCCTTCCTTATAATTCGGACGAGGCCGTGGAGTTAGGCGGGGAGTTGATGTGTTTTATACTTAAAGAAGCTACGAAGAAATCCCAGGAATTGGCTAAAGAAAAAGGAACATTCCCGGCGTTTAAAGACAGCATTTACGATAAGAAAGATAATCCGGTCAAATTAAGAAACGCGACCATGACCACGATCGCCCCTACCGGCACCATCAGTATTATCGCCGGCCCGACTTCTTCCGGGGTCGAGCCGCTTTTCGCGATATCCTATTACCGTAACGTAATGGATAATGATAAATTGGTTGAGGTCGAGCCGCTTTTTGAAGAAGTCGCGCGGGAAAGAGGATTTTATAGTCGTCAATTGATGGAGAAGATCGCGGAAAGCTCTTCTTTGAAAGATATTGAAGGGGTTCCGGAAGATATTAAAAAAGTTTTTGTCACTTCACATGATATCAGCCCTGAGTGGCATGTTAAGATGCAGGCGGCTTTTCAAAAATGCACGAATAATGCCGTAAGTAAGACCATTAATTTTTCCCATGACGCGAATATTGAAGACGTCAGAAAAGCTTATGTACTGGCTTATGAATTAGGGTGTAAGGGCATTACGATCTATCGCGACGGAAGCCGTGAAGAGCAGGTGTTGAATGTCGGTAAGCAAGCCTCAAAGCCGCAGGTAACTCAAGTTCTTGAACCGGGTAAGATTACGCCGCGGCCCAGGCCCGAAGTCGTTACCGGAACAACTACTAAAGTCGCTACTGGCTGTGGGAATCTTTATGTGACTATCAATGCTGACGGAGAAGGAAAGCCTTTTGAGCTGTTTACCTCAATGGGAAAAGCCGGCGGATGTGCCGCGTCCCAACTTGAGGCAATAGGTAGGCTGGTTTCTTTGGGATTTCGTTCCGGCATAGAAGTTAAGTCTATAATTGCGCAGTTACGCAATATCCGCTGTCCGTCGCCATCATGGGAAAAAGGGCAGAGAATATTCTCTTGTTCTGACGCGATTGCCCGGGTTGTGGAAAAAAGGCTGGTCAGTGATGAGGCCGAGCAGCTAGTCGCTATGGAAGTGGAAGTACCGATGAAACATTCGCATATCGATGCTGTTGAGATGCCGGTAAGCAATACTGTTCATGGCGATATAATAGGTGTATGCCCTGATTGCGGGGGAGCGCTTAGGCATGAAGAGGGATGTGTAAAATGTCACGCGTGCGGATATTCTAAGTGTTAAGGTCGAGGTTAAGGAGAGTATGATTTAATTATGAAAAAGATATTATACGTAGTTTTAGATGGTTTGGGTGATCTGCCAATAAAAGAATTGGGCAATAAGACTCCGCTTGAGGCGGCAAATACGGTTAATCTGGACAGGCTGGCCAAGCAAGGCAAAACCGGGGTAGTTTATCCGGTTGCTAAAGGTATTGCTCCGGAGTCGGATATCGCGGTCATCAGCTTATTAGGGTATGACGCGCATAAATATTACACTGGGAGGGGCCCGCTTGAATCATTTGCCGAGGGCCTGAAAGTAAATGACGGCGATGTGGCATTTAGGGTTAATTTTGCCACTGTTGCCGAAGATGGCAAGAAGATCATTGACCGCAGAGTAGGCAGAAATCTGACTACAGAAGAAGCGACAGCATTATCCAAAGAGATAAATACCAAGGTTACGCTTTCCAATGGAACTTTTGAATTTAAAAATACCATAGGCCATCGTGGGATCCTGGTTATCAGGGGGATGCGCTCTAAATTATCCGGTTGGATCACTAATACTGATCCGGCATACGACCGGGAAGGTGTTTTTGGGGTCGCAAAGGAGAAATTCGAAAATCTTGTTGCTTTATCCGAACCTATGCCCGGGTATGAAAATTCTGCTGAAGCAAAAGAGTCGGCAGCGCTTTTAAATGAATTTACCCAAAAATCAAATCAGGTTTTGAATGAAGCCGCGGTAAACAAGAGAAGGGTTTCTGAGAAAAAGATGCCCGGAAATGTGATATTGTCGCGTGACGCCGGCGATCATCTGCCGAAGTTTCCCAATATTACCACGCTTTTTAACATGAAATTCGGTTCATTTGTGCAAATGCCGGTTGAAAAAGGCATTGCGCTTCTTACCGGAATGGATATTATTGATATTCCTTCATCCACGGGGCATCTTGATGTGGATTACCCGGTTTGGGCAAAGATCGCATTGGATTCACTAAAGACTTTTGACGGTATTTATGTGCACATAAAGGGCCCGGATGAGCCGGCGCATGACGGAGATTTTAAGTTAAAAAAGGATATTATTGAAGCCATAGATAAGTATTTTTTTACTAATCTTTTGGCGAAATTAGATATTGATAACACGATAGTCGCAGTTACCGCAGACCATTCTACTGTCTGCGCTATTAAAGCGCATTCAGCAGACCCCGTTCCGTTATTAGTGGCCGGAGGCAAGATCAAATCCGACGGCACCAGCGTGTATTCGGAAAATGCCGCCAAGGGCGGATCCCTCGGTGAAATAAAGGGCATGGACATTATGCCCCTGCTTGTGAAGTTTGCCAAAGAATAGGGACGGTTCTCAAACTCCTCTGGGGACGGTTCTGATTTTGTGCTGAGAAGTGTCCCCTCTGCCCAATTGTTAAATCTCAGGTATGTCTAACATCTTATTATTTTGATCCATTTTAGCCGTATAGCTACTCCAGGGATATGTTGTGATATCTTGGACCAGATTTGCCCGGATTGGGTTGGTTTCAATATAACTTATACAATCCAGCAAATAGCTATCTTTATGTATTAGTCTGCTTATATATCTATCTTGCCAAAGATGGCCGACTTTATTGTACTTTGCATTAAAATATATCGTATAACTTAAGTTTAATCCGCTCATGAATTTACGTAAAGTTTGAGGTTTTGAGATTTCTAAAAGTAAGTGAACATGATTTGGCATTAAGCAGTAGCAGTAGAGCCTGGCCTTATGGCGTTTCCTGTATTTGTTTAGAATATTTAAGTAAGTAGCATAATCGGCCCCTTCCTTGAAAACAATTTGTTTTTGATTTCCCCTTGTGATAATATGATAATATCCATTTTCGATTGTAAACTGCGCTGTCCTGGGCATATCTATCACCTCCTATGATAATAGACGCAACAAATGCTAATTTCTAACATAAATTTTATAATAGGGGACACTTCTGTGAGTAATTTCAGAATCGTCCCTAAGCTAAAATGAGAACCGTCCCTGAGTATGATGTGATTATAATTGGTGCCGGGCATGCCGGTATTGAAGCTGCCCTGGCAAGCTCGCGCCTTGGCTGTAAAACGCTG
>Ga0172381_10003172_pt1 | contig 17595 bp, 15 predicted proteins | sample Leawel6488metaG_FD_119754 | JGI IMG/M metagenome (GOLD analysis project Ga0172381, IMG submission 119754) | Leachate microbial communities from a municipal landfill in Southern Ontario, Canada - Leachate well 64-88 metaG | ecosystem: Engineered > Solid waste > Landfill > Unclassified | place... | reverse complement strand
TTTTGTTATTTTATTGTTAAAAAACAAACGACCAGATTTTAGTAGAATCGAATTTGTCTTTAATTACGAATGGCTGACTCCAATCAAGAGAGTCATAGCAATTGTTCGGAGTGATTTTTTTCCAGAGACCAATTTTTTCGCCCAAAGAAAAATCAGTTTTAAAATCATTTTTTTCGGCTTGGGTAATCTTTTTTTCTAAATAATCTCGGTCTGTTCCCAAAAATGATCCGGCTAAATTCATAATTACTTTAACGTCTTTCAAACCGTTTTTGTAATGGAAAGGATTGAGCTTTTCTTTGGGAAAGCAATCAAGAGCAATAAAGATACCATTTTCGCTTTCTTTCTGAATAAGGCCAATTATTTTTTCGGCTGATTTTCTGTTAAAAGAAGAAAGTCCTAGAATTTTGTTACAAGAATTAAAATTTTCCATGATTAATAATTTTTAGTTAAACATTATTTTGTTATTTTATTGTTAAAAAACAAACGACCAGATTTTAGTCTGGTCGGTTTTTATTGATTTTATTTTTGCCGTAATCTGTTATTAGCGCTCGCTTTTTTTATCAATAAAAACCCCCAGGATTGACATCCAGCAATTATTATTTAGGTAATTGTTTTGGTTGTTTCTAATTGATAAGTTAAACATGAAGTTATATTAACAAATAATTTATTAATTGGCAAGCCTTTTAATAAAAAAGGCGATTTGCTTTGTGCAATCGCCTTTTCTTTTTACGTTTTTTCCAGAATTGTTGAGGCTTTAACCACTTTGGTGCTTTGCACCGATCCTGTCTCTATCTTTCCACAAGGAAAACTTTCCGGAAAAAAAATCAAATCATTCATTTTTAAAAATTTTAAAGATCAGTAAATTAAATTATATTAATTGGAGGAATCACAATACTACTCTAGTTCACAATCTTTGTCAAGTGGTAGTTACTTTTGACTTGACCACCGATAAAACAGATGTTTTACAAATTCTACTAATAGCAGATAAATAGCTACCAATACCATAATAACCATAAAAGCGCTTAAAGGCAGCGGACTGAAATTAAACCATTTTCCTATCCCTTCAGAAATTAGAATAATTCCGATAAGTAGAACGCCCAAGGTTGTATAAACAAGATATTTACTTGGTTTTGATTGCAAAAAAGGAATTTTTTCGGTACGAATAACGTAAATAACCAGTATCTGGGTAGCTAAAGATTCAATAAACCAGCCTGACTGAAAAGTGCTTTCTGTAAAATGAAAGAGGCCGTATAAGACATAGAAAGTTAAAAAATCAAAAACAGAACTTATTGATCCGAAAACTATCATGTATTTTTTGATAAATTTCATGTCCCAATGTTTTGGTTTTTTGAGATATTCTCTATCAACATTATCTGTGGGGATGGCTAGTTGGGAAGTATCATATAAAAAATTATTGAGTAATATTTGACTAGCGGTCATTGGAAAAAAGGGTAAGAATATACTGGCGCCAATCATAGAAAACATATTACCGAAATTAGAACTCAGGCACATTTGCAAATATTTCATGGTATTACCGAAAGTTCTGCGACCCTCAATGACACCGTCCATCAATTCTTTTAATCCTTTTCGAAGTAAGATAATGTCGGCCGTTTCTTTGGCGACATCGACTGCGTTATCAACGGAAATACCAACGTCGGCGGCTTTAAGGGAAGGAGCATCATTAATTCCGTCGCCTAAGTAACCAACGGTCAGTCCGTGGCGCTTAAGTTCGTAAATGATTTTTTCTTTTTGACTGGGCGACATGCGGGCGCAAATGGTTGCTTCTTTTACCTTTTTGAAAATTTCATCATCATTTAACGTGTTTAAATCGAGCTCGTCGCCGGTAACTATTCCTTTAATCTCCAGATCAAGATCAGAACAGATTTTTTTAGTGATTAGTGGTCCGTCACCGGTTAATATTTTGATATCAATTCCATGCTCTTTCATCATAACCAAGGTTTCTTTAACATCGGTTTTTGGTGGATCATAGAATACCATAAAGCCTTTTAGAGTTAAGCTAGTTTCTTCTTTAGCATCATAACGGAGTTTTTTTTCATTAATTATTTTTTCAGCAATTGCTAAGATTCTAAAACCTTGGCTACTTAATTCGTCATATATTTTATTAGTGGCGAGTCGAACCTCATTAGTCAGTGGTCTAATATTTTGCCCATCATAATAATTGGTGCAGATTTTAAATATTTCTTCTGGAGCGCCTTTAGTCGTCATTTTTAATAAATCCTTATACTCAGTAATGACTGAAGAGCGTTTGCGGTTAAAATCATAAGGAATTTCTTCAATTTTTTTGTATCCTTTGAGATCGGTTTTTTTATATTCTAAAATAGCTTTATCTAAAATATTTTTAATACCGGTTTCAAAATAGCCATTTAAATAGGCGGCTAAAAAAACGTCTTCAGAATCATGCCCAAAAATATCAATATGTTTTATTAAAGTAATTTTATCCTGGGTTAAAGTTCCGGTCTTATCAGTACATAAGACATCAATTGAACCGAAGGTTGGAATGGAATTGAGTCGTTTTACTAAGATGCCTTTTTTAGCCATTTTAGTCGCTCCTTTAGCCATATTAACGCTAAGAATCATTGGTAATAATTCTGGCGTTACTCCGACGGCAACCGCTAAAGCAAAGAGAAAAGAGTTAAAAAAGCCTTTTCCTAGCAAGGCGTTAATTAAAAAGATGATAGTAACAATGACGGCAATGACGCGGATGATTAATAGACCGAAATTTTTGATCCCGATTTCAAAAGCGTTTTGCGATTCTGGCCGAGAAAGTTTTTGGGCGATTTGTCCGAATTCGGTCGCAGCGCCGATACTGGTTACTAAAAAACGGCTAAAGCCGGAAATAACGTTGGTCCCAGAAAAGACAAAATTACTTTCTTCAGCAGTTTTTTCTACGGGAAGGCTTTCGCCGGTCAAACTGGATTCATTTAGAAAAAAATCATCGGCGCTGATTATCTTGCCGTCAGCCGGGACAATATCACCAGCCGAGAGCAAGACAATGTCTCCAGGAACAATAAACTTAGTATTTAATTCTTGTTCTTTACCATCTCTTAGAATTAAGGCTTTAATAGCTAGGCGTTTAGCGATTTTTTCGGCCGCCTTGCTTGATTTGTGCTCTTGATAAAAATTTAATAAAACACTCAAGAATATCATGGTTAAAATAATAACCATGTTCTTTTGTTGGCCGGTTAATCCGGAAATTAAAGCCGCGGCCGTTAATATTAATATTAGCGGATCTTTAAAATAAGATAAAAAACTAAGAATTATGTTAATTTTTTTGGTTTTGCTTATTTGGTTATAGCCAAAATCTTTGGAACGTTTGATAGCTTCAGTTGTATTTAATCCTTTGGGTGAGGCGGATAATTCTTGATATAGACTGTTAAGGTCTATTTTTTTTAAATCAGCGGTCGTGATTTTTGAGATAGCCATATAATGATATTTATTATTTCTTTTATTATATCACTAAATAGGGTTAATTTTAAAAATTACTTAATGTTTTTCGGTATTGTTACTAAAAAGGAAGTTTTCTTATTAAGATTACTGAAAAAGCTAATTTGTCCTAAAAAATTTTCCTCAACTATTTTTTTAATTAGTGGTAAGCCTAAGCCGAGGCCGCCTTGATCGCCTTTAGTAGTAAAAAATGGCTGAAATATATTTTTGCCTATGTCTTCCGATATTCCCGGACCGTTATCAGTAACATCTAAAATAATCCGATCTTCTTGTTTTTTTAAACTTATAATTACTTTTTTTTCGTCATTTTTTTGATTATTTTCAAGGGCATCAAGAGCGTTTGATAGTAGATTAGTTATTATTTGGCTAAATTTAATCGGATTGCCGGCCATTAATATTTTTTCCGAAGTCTTGAAAAATACTGTAACCTGATTTTTAAGAGCCTTATGATTAAGGATTGAGACCGCATCCTCTATTTCTCTATTTAAGGAAAAAATTTCCTTTTTTTCTTGGAAATCAATTTGTTTACGGACTGAATTAATAAATTCACGCATTTTTTTCGAGGCCTTTATTATTTGATCAATATCTGGTCTTATAAGGTCAAAGTGATGATTATTTTGTCCATCGTCTTTTATTTTGTTTATATTAAGCATTACCGTTGTTAACGGATTTACTAAATCATGAAATAAGCCACTGGATAATTTACCAAATTCGGCAAAACGATATACCCTGGCAATCTCTTTAGCTTGGACATCTTTAAGTTCCTTAGTCTTTTCGGCTATTTTTATTTCTAACAAATTTCGTTCTTTTTCTAGTTCTTTTTTTGATTTTTTAAATTCACTATTAAGCAACCAAGAAATGGTAATAATTATAAAGAATACGATGGCTAGTAAAATAATGTCTGAATAATTGAAGTGGTTTTTGCTTAAAAGCTGATTAGTTGGAATAATTTTTATTTTTTGTAATTGATTTGCCGTTATTAATAACAGTGAAGACAAGATTACTAGAATTAGAGTTATTAGATTATTTGTTATTATTTCTGACATAGCGATGGCTAGGATAAAAAATAATATGCCGGTGATAGAATTAATTCCCCAGTGGCATTCAAAATAAATAGCTGATATTAGTAGGGCGGCGGGGAATAGATAAAATATATAACGGCTATAACCTTTTTTTGATAAGTATAATAAAGCAGAAAAAAATATCAAAGCTATTATTAAAAAATTTTCTAAAAAGACGTCTTTTTGGTAACTATGTCCTTTAATGATTTCAACTTTACAAAAAATCGTTAAAGCGGCTATTCCTATAATAATAATTACCATAACAATTAGACTGTCCATAATCCGTCCTTGACGCGCCTGATCGATGTTGTTGTTTTTCATGGGTCGATTTATTAATATGTTAATTTATAACCTCGGCCAGAAATAGTGCTTATTAATGGTTTAGGCCGATTATAATCGATTTTTTTTCTTAAACGAAAGATGTGAGTTTCGATTGTTTTAGAAAATATATCGGCATTATTATTCCAGACGTGTTCCATTATTTCTGTCCGAGAAATTACTGAGTTAGCGTGATTAATTAAATATTCCAAAAGTAAGAATTCTTTTCTGGTTAAATAAAGTTCTTGATTACCGCGTTTTATGATTTGTTTTTGCCGATTCAGCTCGATATCGCTTATTTTAATTATTGCCGGATCAATTTTGGGCGGCCGGCGCAGCAAAGCTCTTATTCGAGCAATTAATTCTTCTAAAGAGAATGGTTTGGCTAAATAATCATCGGCCTCTAAATCTAATAATCTCGTTTTACTACCCGTTCTTTCATCGCCCGATATTATTAAAATTGGCATCATTTTTTGATGTTCTCTAATTATTTGGCAAACTTTATCGCCAGCTATATCAGGTAAACCCAGATCAATGGCTATTAGCTGGTAATTATTTTTTTTAATCAAATTAAGCCCCGCTTGTCCGGTTCTGGCAGTATTAACTAAAAAATTGTAGCGATTCAGATTTGTTTTTAAAAAAGTAGATACCTCTTTATCATCTTCTATAATCAGAAGTTTAATAGGATTTGACATAACGTGTTTATTTAAAAAGTGTTAATATTTTGGCTATTTTGTTATAATATTGTTATATAAAATCACAAGACTATGATTGCTTTTATCTTTATTTCTATAACTTTGTTAGGTGCGGCTATTTATTTCGTGTCTCTATTATTGTCAGTTTTTTTCTTGGCTAATCAGTTAGGCTATATTATTATTTTAGCCAGCCTGTTATTTATTAGTCTTGGTTTTTTGATTATTTTGTCTTTGTCTCATTTTTTTAACAACCTTTGCTTAAGGATTGCTTATCGTTTTTTTTCTTTAGCTGTCGGTTTGCTTTTTTATCTGACTTTTTTTGCTATTGTTTGCCAGATAGTTAAATTAATTTTTCCCAGTATTCCTTTAATTATTTTGGCGTGGATAAGTCTCTTTTTAGCAATATCTTTTTTCTTAATCGGTCTAATTGAGGCCTTTATTCCAAAAATTAAAAATATTTCCGTTAAGATGGCTAATTTACCAAGTAATTGGCAAGGTAAAAAAATAGTTCAGATTTCTGATGTCCATTTAGGCAGTATCTGTGGGGTTAACTTTTTAAAGGATAAAATTATTCGGATTAACGCCCTTAATCCTGATTTAGTGGTAATTACTGGTGACTTATTTGATGGCACTAAAGATGATATCTCAATCTATATTCCAGAACTTAAAAAAATAAAGTCGAAAGAAGGAGTCTTTTTCGTGTTAGGCAATCATGATCTTTATTTAGGAGCTGACAAAGTTAAATCCGTTTTAAATTCGGCAGGAATTAATGTTTTGCAGAATGAAGCGGTTATTGTTGATGGCCTGGAGATTATCGGGCTTTCTTTTCAGAAATCAGGCAACGATGAATCGGTTGTTAAAAATCTTAGTTCTAAATTGGCGCCTTGCCGCTTATTGCTTAGACATGTACCGGTCGGTATTAATTGGGCTAAAAAAATGAATATTGCCTTGCAACTTTCGGGACACAGCCATCGCGGCCAAATGTTTCCTTTAGCGATTTTGACTTGGGCTATTTTTGGTAAATATCAATATGGTTTGTATACTGAAGGTAATTTTAATATTTACACCAGTTCCGGCCTTGGTTCATGGGGCCCGCCAGTTCGCACTTTTTATCAAGCGGAAATTGTTGCTATTACTATTAATTAATATGACTACAAAAAATAAAAAAAAGTTGTTTTGGATTTTTATCTTAATCATAATTATTTTGTCGATTATTATTTTTATTTTTTTTAATAAAAAATCGATATCAACTCCTTCTGACAGCACGCCTTTTAGGGATAATGCGGGACGTTTAGTTGTCACTGCCAGCTTGTTTCCGGAATATGATTTTGCTAAAGAAGTCGGTGGTGATAAGGCGGTAGTTTCTTTAATTCTGCCTCCAGGAATTGAACCCCATTCGTTCAAGCCATCGGATAAAGAATTAAATATTATAAAAAATTCAGCCATCTTTTTTTATACCTCTTCTCTTATGGAATCTTGGGCGCCAGTTCTTAAAAACCAGGTTTCTTCAAAAACCAAAGTAGTGGCGGCGGCCGATAATCTAGCTGATAATAATTTAGATCCTCATGTTTGGTTAGATTTTTCTAAAGCGCAGCAAATGGTTGATTCCATTAAAACTAGTTATCAAATTGTCGATCCGGCTAATTATAATTATTATCAAACTAATGCCGATAATTATAAAAAAAAGCTGGCAGTTCTTGATGCGGAATATTTTACTGGTCTTAAAGATTGTCGGTTTAAGGGATTTATTTCCGGAGGACATAATACTTTTAGTTATCTAGCTAAACGCTATGGTCTGGATTATAAGGCCGCTCAAGGGTTTATTCCTGATTCATCGGTTGATACGGAAAAAATATTGGCGCTTAGCCAGGAACTTAAAAATAAAAAGGAACCATATGTTTATTATGAAGAATTAATTATGCCTTATTTGGCGGAAATATTACATCAGGAAAGTGGCGCCCGGATTATGCCGCTTAACGCTGCTCATAATGTAGCTCGTTATGATATTGAGAACGGGGTTAATTTTATCCAGTTGATGGAGGCCGATCTTAAAACTCTTCGTTTGGGATTGGACTGTCGTTAATCTATAATTCTAGATGATAAAAATTATCAGAATCGAGACGATAGCCGTGTCCCGGAATAGTTTTAATTAAAAATGGTTTTTTAAAGTCAATTTTTTTGCGAAGTTTGAGAATTAAAGCTTCGATAATATTGGACAAATGATTGCTAGCGCCATACCAAACTTCTTCAGTAATTATTTGTCTGGAAAAAGTAACTTTAGGATTTTTCATTAGTAGTTGCAGAAGGCAAAATTCCTTAGTGGTGAGATATATCTGTCGGCCGTCCCTAATGGCTTCATGACTTAATAAATCAAGTTTCAAATCGGCAAATTCTAGAGCATTATTTTCTGGAGAAAGTTGCCGGCGAAGCAGGGCTTTTATTCGGGATTGTAATTCATTAAAAAAGAAAGGTTTAGCCAAATAATCATCAGCTCCGTTATTTAATAAATTTATTTTATCTTGGCTGCTATTTTTTACTGATAACACCAGAATTGGTACTTGATTGCCATTTTTTCTGAGAGCTTTTACTATTTCCTGACCATTTAATTTTGGCAGCAGATAATCAGTTATAATTAAGTCGTAGCTGAGACTGCTGGCTAAATTAAATCCCAATTCACCGTCGCTAGCGGTATCAACGGCGTAGTTGTTATTCTTTAAAAAATCAGACAATGATTTTAAAATAGCGGGATCATCTTCGATAATTAAAAGTTTCATTTTTTTAAACTAATTTTTTTAATATTATAGAATAATCGATATGAATATATTATAAAGTATTTATGATTTTTTTAAAAAATTAATTTTTTAGCCAGTCGCTGCTTGTTTGATTTTCCACTTTTTAAAGGGTATTATGTATAAGAATCTTCAAATTATGAAAATTGGCGGAAAAAAACTTAATAATAAGAATAATTTTAAATCAGGCCGTTTTTTGTCTGGTTTAGAAAATGAACATAATAATCCTTTTGTTATCCGTGAAGGCAAGTTTAGCTATGGCCAGCTGAAAGACTCTTATTATTCTAATTGGACAGAACATGCTTTTTTGTCTGACGATGGTAATAAAGAAGTGGTCGGTCGGACTTTTTCTTTTTCTAAAATATTTTTTATTAAGGCTTTTCTTATATTGGCGCTTACTATTTTAGCTTCTCGAGCAGTTTGGTTGCAGCTTATCAAAGGCGATTATTATTATTCTTTAGCCGAAGGTAATCGTTTGCGGGTTGAGGTTATTGAACCGCGTCGCGGAATTATTTATGATCGCAATCTTACTCCTTTGGTCCGCAATACGGCTAATTTTGTTTTATATCTAAGGCCGATTGATTTGCCTAAAAATGAACTTGATCGCGATAATTTAATTAGAAAAGTAGCCGAAATATTGGATGAAGGCGCGCAAAATATTGAAATTAAACCGGTAGCGCAAACTGTTGAAAATGTCGGCAATTTATCGGTAGTATCAGATACACCGTCTTATTTTAAAATTAAAACATTACTTGATAAAGTTGCTATTGGTTCACTGGAATCATATCAACCTTTATTTATTACAGATAATATTGATTATGATCGTGCCATGTTGCTTTCAATGGAACTTAATAATTTGCCCGGAGTTTTTTTGTCTAATAAGATTCGCCGAGAATATCTTTTTCCGGTGATTGATGACAAGACTGGCGAAAAAGCTCTTAGTTTTTCTCATATCTTAGGCTATACCGGAAAAATAAATGATGATGAACTTAAAAAAATGGGCGATGATTATTCGGTGATTGATTATATTGGTAAAAATGGTTTGGAATATTCTTGGGAGAAAGATCTTAAAGGTGTCAGTGGCAGCAAAAATATTGAGGTTGATGCTCTGGGGCGCCAGAAAAAAATTATTAACGAAGTCCCGGCTCAGGATGGATCAAATCTTCGTTTAGCGATTGATGCCGATTTACAGCAGAAAACTGAAGCGGTTTTAGACAACTATCTTAAAAAATTAAATTTACATCGTGCTTCGGTAATTATTATGAATCCGCAAAATGGTGAAATTTTGTCGTTAGTTTCCGTCCCCGGTTATGATAACAATTTGTTTGCCAAAGGTATCAATCAGACTGATTACCAAAAATATTTGAACGATTCGCAGCAGCCGCTATTTAATCGGGCTGTTTCCGGAGAATTTCCTAGTGGTTCAACTTTTAAATTAATTGTTGCTTCAGCGGCTTTACAGGAAAAAGTTATTACCGAAACTACCAGTTTTTTATCAACCGGCGGCCTTCATTTAGGACAATGGGTTTTTCCTGATTGGAAAGCTGGCGGTCATGGCGTTACTAATGTCAAAAAAGCGATTGCCGAATCAGTTAATACCTTCTTTTATTATATCGGTGGCGGTTATCAAGATTTTGTTGGTTTAGGAGTTGATCGCTTAGTAAAATATTCAAAGTTGTTTGGTTTAGGCTCAAAAACAGGAATCGATTTGCCTAATGAGGCAACCGGTTTTGTGCCAACAGCCGATTGGAAAAAGAAAACTAAAGGTGAAAGCTGGTATATTGGTGATACTTACCATTTTTCTATTGGTCAAGGCGATCTTCTTGTAACGCCTCTGCAAGTTGCTAATTTTACGGCGACAGTGGCTAATGGCGGTAAATTAATGCAGCCTCATATAGTTAGTGCTATTTTAGATTCTAACAATAATGTCGTAAAAAATATTGACCCTAAAATTATTAGAGAAAACTTTATCGATCCGGCTAATATTGAAATTGTTCGCGAAGGCATGCGTCAGACCGTTTTAGCTGGTTCGGCTCGCAGTTTGCAGGCAGTGCCTGTCCCTGTTGCCGGTAAAACTGGAACCGCCCAATGGTCAACTAAAAAAGCTAATCATGCTTGGTTTACTTGTTTTGCCCCGTTTGATAATCCGCAGATTGTTGTGACTGTTATGGTTGAAGAGGGAAATGAAGGCAGCTCAGTTTCTGCTCCGATTGCTAAAGAGATTCTTCAATGGTATTTTGGCGGGCGTGGTAAGGCGACGACCACACCGGCGGTTGCTCCGGCAGCTACTCCAGCCGGTAATTCTAATGAAATTTATCTCGATTAAAAAAGGCCCAATTTATCGCTATTAGCACTCTATTGACAGGAGTGCTAATTTTTTATATAATTTATAAAGAAGTAAAAATATATGATAAGCGATCGTAAAAAGACAATTTTAAAAGCTATTATAAAGGAATATACAAAAACCGCCCAGCCGGTTTCTTCTGGTATGCTGGTAGAAAAATGTAATTTAAAAGTGTCGCCGGCTACCGTTAGAAATGATATGGCTGAGCTTGAAGAGGACGGTTATATTATTCAACCTTACACTTCGGCAGGCCGAGTGCCGACCGAACTGGCTTATGAATTAGAATTGCCGGAATTATTGGAATCTAAAGATAATAAAAATTTGCGTGATTCAGAAATTAAATTATTAGATGGTTTATTTTCGTCTGGAGAAATTGGGGCTAAACAAACGGCTAAGGCCATTGCCGAATTGTCTAATGGCGCTGTTTTTTGGGCCTTTCATAAAAATGATCTTTATTATACTGGATTGTCCAATCTATTCGCTCAACCAGAATTTAAACAATCGGAAATTGTCTATGATGTTTCGGTAATTATTGATCGGATGGAAGAAATTATTGATGATTTGTTTGATCAAATTGATAATGGCGAGCAAGTTTTAATCGGATCAAAAAATCCTTTCGGCGCTTTTTTGAGTACGGTCCTAGTTAAATATAAAAAGAATAATCAATCGGGAATTTTTGGTATTATGGGGCCGATCCGTATGGATTATGCTCATAATCTCGCTTTGATAGATTATATAAAAAATAAGTTTAAATAATTATGACAATAATTAAAAAAGGCATTTATAAACATTATAAGGGAAACGAGTACCAAGTTTTAGGCGAAGCGGAAAATTCAGAAACCAAAGAAATGGAAGTCATTTATCAAAGTTTAACTGATAAGGGTAAGATTTGGGTTCGTCCCCGGAAAATGTTTTTTGAAGAAGTGAAAGTTGACGGTCAAACCAAACCGCGATTTGAATTTGTTAGAGAGGACGAGAAGCTTGATTGGGAATACAAATATAAGTTAGCTTTGGCCGATTATCAAAATCTAATTAAAAAAACGGCCGCCGATAAGTTGGAATTTTCCAAATATGCGATTGCTGATTTGCTTGAAGATATTATTCCCATCTATGATCATTTAAAAATGTCTATCGCTGGATTGCCCGCCGAAGAAGAAAATAACGCCTGGGTAATCGGCGTTAAATATGTTTTAAAACAGTTTAAAGATGTTTTGGAGGTTCGGGGCGTTGAAGAAATAAAAACGCTTGGGGAAAAGTTCGATCACAATACGATGGAGGCATTAGAAGGGCAAGGTGATACCGTTGTTAAAGAAATTATGCCTGGTTACAAGCTTAGTGGTCGTTTAATAAAAGCGGCCCGGGTCGCTGTTTCTGAAGCCAAACCTAAAGAAGCGGAAGATTCTAAAGAATCTATTAAAAATAATAAATAATAAATAATAAGTTTTCCTTATCTATCAAATATTAATTTGATTTTAAGGATAACTGGTAAAATATATATGTCACTTATAAAATGGACGCCACTTTTTTCTGACGGCTTCGGTCTCGATGATATGGACAACGCTTTATCTGACATGTTACCGGCTATTTCCGGTGGTAAATCTGGTTTTACCCCGGCAGTCGATGTTTACGAAGATAAAGATAATATTATTGTCGAAACCCAATTAGCCGGTATTGATCCTAATAATGTCAATATCTCAATTGAAAACGATACCTTGTGTATCAAAGGGGAAAGTGAAAAGAAGAGTGAAGTTGATGAAAAGAATTATTATCGTAAGGAAATCAGACGCGGTTCTTTCTATCGCTCAATTCCATTACCCACTAAGGTAAACGGCGACAACGCTAAGGCGGTGGCTGATGGCGGAGTTTTAAAGATTACTATTCCAAAATCTCCAGAAGTAAAACCAAAAACAATTAAGATTGAAAATAAGAAATAAAATTTTGTCGGTATCCTCGGTACTTTGTTACCGGAGTACCGGGATATATCGATAAGATATAATAAAATATAAAAATAATAATAAAATTAATAAAAATTATATGGGAAAAATTTTAGGAATTGATTTAGGAAAAACTAATAGCGCGATGGCAATTATGGAGGGTGGTGTTCCGAAGATATTAGAAAATATTGAAGGTAACCGGACGACTCCGTCAATCGTCGCTATTTCCAAAAATGGCGAACGTTTAGTTGGTTCAGCCGCTAAAAGACAAGCCGTTATAAATCCGGAGAATACCGTTTATGCGGTCAAACGTTTAATCGGTCGTAATTTTAACGATGCGGAAGTTCAACACGATTTAGCGACCACACCTTATAAAATTATCCAATCGGGTAATGGTGTTAAGGTTAAGATGGGTGATAAGGACTATACCCCTCAGGAAGTTTCGGCCATGGTTTTAGCTAAGTTAAAAGCGGATGCGGAAGCAAAAATTGGCGAAACTATTACGGAAGCGATTATTACCGTTCCGGCTTATTTTGATGATGCGCAGCGTCAGGCAACTAAAGATGCTGGTTTAATTGCTGGTTTAGATGTTAAACGAATTATTAATGAACCAACCGCCGCGGCTTTGGCTTATGGCTTTGATAAGAAACAAGGACAAAAGATTGTTGTTTACGATTTAGGCGGTGGTACTTTTGATGTTTCTGTTTTGGATATTTCGGCTGATACTGTTGAAGTTAAGGCGACTAATGGCGATACTCATTTAGGTGGTGAAGATTTTGATAAACGAATTATTGATTGGATTATTGCTGAATTTAAGAAAGAACAGGGAATTGATTTATCCAATGATACTTTAGCTCTTCAGAGAATTAAAGAGGCGGCTGAAAAAGCTAAAATCGAATTATCAACCGCAATGGAAACGGAAATCAATCAACCGTTTATTTCGACTGATGCTAATGGTCCAAAACATTTGGTAATGAAGATTTCTCGAGCAAAATTAGAAGATTTGGTCGGAGATTTAGTTGAAAAAACAATTGAACCTTGTAAAAAAGCGTTAACCGATTCTGGCTTTAGTTTAAATGATATTAATGAAGTCGTTATGGTTGGTGGTATGACTCGGATGCCTTTAGTTTTGCAAAAAGTTAAAGAATATTTTGGTAAGGAACCAAATTTAAGCGTTAATCCTGATGAAGTAGTGGCGCTGGGCGCGGCGGTCCAAGCCGGTGTCTTGCAAGGCGATGTTAAAGACGTTTTATTGCTCGATGTTACGCCACTAACTTTAGGGATTGAAACTATGGGTGGAGTTGCAACTCCTTTAATCGATCGTAATACTACTATTCCAACTTCGAAATCACAGATATTTTCCACTGCTGCCGATGGTCAGACTAGTGTCGAAATTCATATTGTCCAAGGTGAACGTCCAATGGCTGGCGATAATAAGACTCTCGGTAAATTTATCTTAGATGGTATTCCTTCTGCCCCACGCGGCATTCCTCAGGTTGAAGTTAAATTCGATATTGATGCCAATGGTATTTTAAATGTTAGTGCGACCGATAAAGCGACTAGTAAACAACAGAAGATTACTATTACCGCTTCTTCCGGTTTGTCTAAGGACGAAGTAGAGAAGATGAAAAAGGAGGCGGAACTTCATGCCGATGAAGATAAAAAGAAGAAGGAAGAAGTTGAGGTTGTTAATCAGGCTGACTCGGTTATCTTTTCGACCGAAAAAATGATCAAAGAATCTGGTGATAAAATGAAAGCGGAAGATAAGACTGAACTTGAAGCTAAAATTGCTGATCTTAAGAAAGCTAAAGAAACAAACAATCTTGAAGCTATTAAAAAAAGTTTAGAAGAAGTAAATACGGTAGCGCAAAAGATTGGGACGGCAATGTATCAGGCGGCTAGTGCTGCCTCTGCCGCTGCTGGCGCCAATAGCGCCGCTGGTTCAGAAACTAAGGCTGAAGACAAGAAAGATGACGTTGTTGAAGGTGAAGTTGAGGAAAAGAAATAATTAGCTTTTATAGGTTGCCTCTATTTTTTATAGGGGCAACTTGTTAAGAGCTAAAATATTATGGCGTTTCAAGACCAAGATTTAATTTTTCCGCCGCAGTTTTTTTGGGGTTGTGCTACTTCGGCTCATCAAATTGAAGGTGGCCTAACTAATGATTGGACTGAATGGGAAAAATCTCCGCGGCGGCTGGCCGATTTAAAGAAAAAGCAAGCTGATCCGTTAGATTTTATTTCTGGACAAGCAGCCAATTCGTATATTGAGAATAACGCCGATATTGCTTGTCTCAAAGAGCTAAATAATAATGCTTATCGTTTTTCCGTTGATTGGTCGCGGATTGAACCAGAGGAAGGGCACTTTAATACTGAAGTCCTAGAAACTTATCGTGATTTCATTATTAAATTGCGCGCTCATGGTATTGAACCGTTTGTCACTTTGTGGCATTGGCCATTACCGCTTTGGTTGAGCGCCAAAGGCGGTTGGAAAAACAAAGAAATCGTTTTTTATTTTGACCGGTTTGTTAGGGAAGTTGCTACTTATCTGAATGAAGAAGTTAATTTTTGGATTACTCTGAATGAACCGATGGTTTATTCTTCCCAAAGTTATTTAGTCGGTGAATGGCCGCCACAAAAAAAGAATCCGTTTATTATGTATCGAGTGATTGGTAATTTGATTAAGGCCCATAAGGTGGCTTATAAAACTTTAAAATCAATCGATAATAATAATCAGGTTGGGATTGCTAAACATAATATGTATTTTGAAGCGGGACCGGGGTTATTTGTTAATCATTTTTTAAAAAAGATGGCTGATTGGTGGTGGAATTTTCGTTTTTTAAACAAGATTAAAGATTACCAAGACTTCATCGGTTTAAATTATTACTTCCATAATTTTGTTAATTACGGGTTTAGTAAACAATTTTCTTATGATAAAAAATCGGATCTTGATTGGGGGCTCCATCCCGAAGGTGTATACTATTTGCTTAAAGATTTAAAAAAATATGACCGACCGATTTATATTACCGAAAATGGTTTAGCTGATCAAGGCGATCAATATCGATCCTGGTATATTAAAGAAATATTAAGGAATGTCCATCGGGCAATTCAAGACGGCATACCAGTTAAAGGCTATTTCCATTGGTCTTTGATTGATAATTTCGAATGGGCGGCTGGATTTAAACCGCGTTTTGGATTATATGAAATAAATTATCAAACCTATGAGCGGCTAGCTCGCCCGTCAGCCAGATTTTACGCTGATATCTGTAAAAATAACCGAATTTAATTATGTCTAAAGATTACTATAATGTACTAGGAGTTGCCAAAGACGCTAGTGCGGATGAAATAAAAACCGCTTTTCGTAAAAAAGCTCATATTTATCATCCTGATAAGGGGGGTGATGCCGAAAAGTTCAAAGAGATAAATGAAGCTTATCAAGTTTTAGGCAATGCGCAGAAGCGTAAACAATATGACCAGTTCGGTTCATCTTTTCAAAATGGCCAAGCTGGCGGCGGTTTTAATCAGAGTGGTTTTAATCAAGGAGGCGGCATGGGCGGTTTTGATTTTTCTGGTTTTCAAGATGGCGGTATTGATATGGATGACCTGTTTGGCGGTTTGGGAGATATTTTTGGTTTTGGTGGCGGACGACAATCTAAAAAGAAAAGTACTCGTGGCCGCGATTTAGAAATGGCGGTTAATTTGGATTTTTTAGAAGCCGTTTTTGGCTTGGAAAAGGAGCTATCTTTTACCAAAAATGTTGTTTGCGATCGTTGCCATGGTAACGGTGCCGAGCCAGGAACTAAGATAGAAACCTGTCCGACCTGTGGTGGTTCCGGTCAAGTAATTGGTATACAGCGAACAATTTTGGGTAATATTCAAACTAAAACAACTTGTCCAAATTGCCATGGCGAAGGTAAAATTTATAGTTCTAAATGTGGTAAGTGTCATGGTACCGGAATAGCTAAAGAAACCGCTAAGCTTAAGGTTAGAATTCCGGCCGGAATTAATGATGGCGAATCAATTAGGCTAAGCGGGCAAGGTGAGGCTGGAGAACGCGGGGGAATAGCCGGTGACCTTTATTTAAGGGTAAAAGTTAACCAACATCATAAATTTATTCGTGACGGCTATGATATTCGAACTGAAGAGAATATTGGGATCAAACAAGCTATATTTGGCGATAAAATTGAAGTAGAGACTGTTTATGGACCAGTTACTTTAAAGATTCCTGAGGGGACGCAGTCGGGGACAATTTTTAAATTAAAAGAAAAAGGTATTACCAGACTTAATAATCGCGGACAAGGCGATCAATATGTCAAAATAAATGTAATTATTCCTAAGAATCTGAATCGAAAAGAAAAGCAGTTATTAGAAGATTTGGATATTTAAGGTCTTTTTGCTAGGTTTTTGATTATTTGGGTTGCCAAAATGATAATTTAGGGCTATTATATTAGAGGTTCTAGAGACAACGGGGATAAACAGTTCCGCTATCGCCGTTTTTTGTTTTTTTATAGCCAAATACGATTTTTAGATGATTGACATAAAAAATTTTTTGAGCTATAAAAAAGGTGACTTATGAAAAATAATTACCAAAAACCACTGATGTTATTAATTAACACCACTGCTTGGATTGTGGGCCCGGTAATTATTGGCGCTGTTTTTGGCAAATGGCTTGATCAGAAATTTAATTCTGAACCTTGGCTGTTTCTAATTACGATTGGCGTTTGTTTTCTGATTTCCATGTTCGGTTTAATCGTAAATGCTCTTAAGGAATTTAAAAAAATAGAAGAAGAAACTAAAAATAATAAGGATAAAGAGCAGAAATAATTAAGTATGTCCCAAACATCTGAACAAGTGAATAATCCGGCTTCCCAGCAAGAATTGATCCATGATAATACTCTATACGCTGAACCAATTGCCCATATTGGCAATATCACGATCACTAATTCTCTTATGACCTCTGTTTTAGCCCTAGTAATAGTGGCTATTTTAAGT
>Ga0172381_10003171_pt1 | contig 17596 bp, 37 predicted proteins | sample Leawel6488metaG_FD_119754 | JGI IMG/M metagenome (GOLD analysis project Ga0172381, IMG submission 119754) | Leachate microbial communities from a municipal landfill in Southern Ontario, Canada - Leachate well 64-88 metaG | ecosystem: Engineered > Solid waste > Landfill > Unclassified | place... | reverse complement strand
CATCAAGATTACCCGCCAGCAATCGACGATTGCGAAGACCACCAAGAGCAGCCATGAGATTACTCCTTTCCAACGGGCCTCAAAGCCCGCAAAGATTGAAGATTCTGCTTGAGGCTTTTGCGAAGCGTAACCGCAGCAATTTTCTGCTCCACGAATTCGAGAGGCATGGAACCCAGTCCATCACGCTCACCATTGGACTCGAGCATAACGAGGTCATAGTCTTGACCATTGTAAATGGCCACATACCATGAACCCGTTGTTTTATCGAAATAAAACATGCTCAATTCCTCCCGTTCGTAATGCCTTCATGCTCAAAAGCAAGAAGGTACAACCTGATTTGTGTGACATTCATCACCATGTCACGCAACTGATCCAGCCCATCTCCTTCATCGGAATCATGGACTAAATCAGCCGCGGTCAACATCTCGTCGCGCCTCAATTCCGAGTCCATAAATCCTCCTAGAAGAGCGAGAGTTGATCCTTGTTGGCATTGCGCTTCTTCACGACGCCCCAGGCAAGTGCCATTCCCTTCTTACGACACTCATCCCGATAACGCCCGGGACAATCTCCACCATGTTTGACAGAAGTACGTAGAGAACCCCAAGTCACGGGAGTTTTTCCATCCCACCGGACGTTAATCGTCCAGCAGAAGTACTCCATCTCCCAGATGTGTTCTCCAGTGCTCTTGAAAACACCGTGGTTTGTAACCTTGATGCGAGGATCAGTTGCCATGACTCAGCTCCTTTCGAATTCTCCATCCAACCCCATGTAAACTTCTGCTTTTCCGCCGTTCTCCACGACGAAACAATAAACGGTATCTCCATCTATGGGACGCCATCCCTTAAGTTGGAGACGCATGTAATCAGCATGGATGTCGGTGTATGAAGCTTGCACATTAGGAAACCGTTGTTCGATTTCCCCAGGAGTGTAAGCCCGTTCATTCGCCAGTTTTGAAATCTGACGCAAGTAATGTTGATGAGCCAATACGTCGTTACCCATCAACGTTACTGCCATCAGCGTTATTCCCTTCATGTTCTCCACCATCCTTTCTGATGGATACTGAAGCGATCCCTGAAACAGCGAGTGCTCCAGATGACATGTGACAATGGCTGGACGCCTTTGATCCAGCAAAGCATGCTGTAGAGAGCATACTTCATCGTGGCGTTCCCGGGAGAACCTCGAGAAAGTCGCCATTCTTGTTGGTAGCGGGGTGAGTGAGTGAGCGCATGATGGTTTCCTCGAGTTCTCTGCGGGGGATACGAAAGCCCGGGTGGATATCGTAGATAAACTTGACTGCCAGGGTTTGATCCACCTCACGGGTTTTCTGCGTGTTCTGGCGGGTGATGAAGTATCGCATTAGTTACTCTCCTCGTGTTTGAGTTCAAGGTCTTTTGATCCCTTGTATTCCATGACTGCCATTCCGGCTTTTCCGCCGTATTCCCAGCCCTTTTGACCCATGACGACTGTACCCACAGCCCATGGCAACAAAGGGATGGCGGCAGAAACAACCAGCCCAGTGATACAGCCTATGACTGAGCCCACAGCTTGGCCCATTTTCAAGCCAGCATTAAAGGCTTCGACCTCGGCGGCGGACAAATTCTTACCATCGCTCATGGTTAAACTCTCCTAGACTTAAAGTATGTAGGCCTTACTGGAACCCCGTTCTACGCCCGAATAGCTTCCGCCTACTCGTCGGGCCGCGTCTATTACCCGGAGTACAGCAACCATATCCGGTATCTCTTCCTGTGCTGAGAGCCTAACTCCAGCAGCTGAGGTTTGCCCGGAAGATAATATCAAAAGAATTTATTTCATGAGCCTTAACTCCTTTCTGAGTTCAGAGACTCGAAAGCAAGTTAGTTTTTGAGGATCCTCCGTCCTTTAAGATATTCCTGCATAGCTTCATCCAAGAGCTGCACAACACAATGCGCGTAGGAAGTATTATCGCGAAAGGTTGAATAGACTGTCTGAGTGGCCTGTTTAATGGCCCTATTCATGCGAATGAGATTTTGATAATCTCGTTGCGCATCCTCGGCCGCGGGCAAACTCACAAGATAGTCTTCAATAGCCTCCTTACTCTCAAAGAGACCCCTCTTAGTCCTATTACGGTATTCCCGTATAGCCCTAATGGATATATAGCCACTGGTTAAGAACTCCTCCCTAACCAAGGTCTTTTCAAACGCTGATAAGGCTTTTTTCATGGTGGTTATCCTTTTATAGATGAATTGTTCATCTCATCTACACATTTATATATGTATGGCTGTATGTGTATACTGTTATTGGACAAATAGCCAATTACAAGCACTTAACCATCTTTTGACCTACAAGCTACTATAACCGTGTTACTGCACGAGCTATAGAGAACAATCAAATCCGACCTAATATCTAAAGAAATGTTCCAAAATAAGCCTTATTTTAAAATCTCTACTACCTCCCCCACATTGGACCTAATACTAAATCTATACTATAGAGAATAGCTATAACTAATTGTCACGAGCTTTATGCTATAGTAATATACAGCTATATGTATATATCCATAACATAGATATACATACGTAAGGACTGATAGACTAGCGCATGGTAAATAAGGATAGACTATATAAGAAAGGGGCAGTTTAATGACATACCCAGGTCATAGAAGTGGGATTACGCTGATAAGGCTTTCCCCACCTCTTCGAATTGTCCCGCGCCATGGGTATGAACCACGGTTAAGAACGCATCGCGCATCACCTTATTGGGCGAATCCAAGCCTTTGAGCTCCTCGAGCTTGGTGAGATACGCATTCTTCAGCTCCAGCGTGAATTCCGGGCTAAAATGCTCCCGGGACACACTCTCAATACGGGATTCCTCGAACATGGGGATATCCATGTCATGGAACTCGTAATTGGGCGCGTCGCTATACCCTTCACGCATCGACTCAAGGCGATACTCGTTATAAGCTTCCATTTCAGCCTTATAACGCGCAATATCCTCTTCATCGCCCTCTTTAGGCTGAGAAAGGTCGAATTCGCCATGGGAAGGCAGATTGAAGTAATCTTTGTCCCCGCCGAACTCGGTCTTCTGCTCGACCACTTCCATGAGGAGCTTCCACAGCTTGGACTCGGGAGTGCAACCGCAAGCTCCCTCTTCCTTCATGTGGATGTACTCGTCCAGGATGCGATCACGCATGGAGCGAGGATCACTCTCAACCATGAGGGGTTCTTCTCTCTCCATGGTCTCGTCCTCATCGGAGAGGATTTCCGCGGCCTCGTCGTAATCGAGGACCGGCATATCCTCAGGCTCCTCCGAATCGACCTCATCCTGGTCGTTCATCAAGACCTTGAGAGTGGCCTCGACGAGCCTATCGATGTCCTTCTCCTGATGCAAGAAGGCGAACAGTCTGCCAGCTTCGGACTGTTTCTTGGGGTGATAAATCACCACATCGAAGGTTCTTTCCATGAGCGTAAACATGCAACGCTCAATGGTCTCCCACTGTGCCTTGTCGCAGGGGTTGCCGTTACGGGCAACGGCCATCTGCTCACGGCAGAAGGTCTCACCCTTGGGTGTAAGCTTCCACCCTTCACCAGGCACGGCCTCAAGGTAGCCAAGCTCCATGGCAGAGCGCCGGCACAAATGCACTTCCCCTGCCTTGATCTTATCCACCAGGTTCTTTGCCCTGATGAACTTGGGGTGGGAAACCCCTGTTAGAATGGCCTGTTTCAGGGAATGCCTATCCCACAGGACAGACACAAACGAATCAGGCAAGAAAGGAGTGAAAGAACGATGCAACGAATAAGAGATTGTTTCCACGACTCTACCTCCGGACTAAAGTAACCAGTACTCAACGCAGGTGGTGATCCCGCTCTCATGGTGCCACTAGGGCATGAGTACCCTGAGCCGCCCAAAGAAACTACCCCTGCAGTACCACTGCAGTCATGGCGTTGACTACCTCGGGGGAAACATTCTCTCCCCTATCTTCGAAGTAGGCTTCTAACAACGCTTTAATTGACTGTTCCATGACTCTACCCTCCTAGTCTAAGATCTGTTTCGGCTATCATCTAGCCTCATCAGTAGGGTATATACAATCACCCTATACAGAGGGCAGTTTAGTGTCATGCCCGGGACATATGCCTAATGCTTAATACACTAACTAATGCCCTTAGCCCTACCTATGGGCCAACATCCTGTCGATCATCTTCTCATCAACACGAATGAGGGCACCCTCCAATGCATCCTCATATGTGTCCCCATCAGGTATATGGGCCATAACATCTATGTGCCCACATACACAACACTGCTTAATCTCAGCATCACCTTGAACTGTAGTAGTATGATCTTGTTCACTACCACAGTAAGAACAGTATGTCTTTGTCATGACTCAACTCCTCTCGGTGCCTGGAATATCCCTCAGGTCTTACCCGGTGGGGTCGGAAAGCAAAGGCCCACACTACATAAAGACCTAGTTCCCGGATGAATAAAATATAATATTAATAAGGTATTATGACTTTTTATTTGCGACTTCTTCGATTGAAGCTACAGCGATGCGCTCTATTTCAGCATATGCTGAAAACATTATTTTTACTGAAATCACCCTATATGTTGTTAAGTTCTTTATCGTTGAACCTCATCCTCTAGTTTGATATAATGCGTCCATGGCGGATATTCGCATTATGAGTAGAACCAAGTTCGAAGCCAGATGGATGGACCTTATTCCATTTCATCCTCTTTATGCATCTCTGTTCGGATGGCTAATATGTCGTCGATGGATCAAGGTATCGATGATATCAGACAAGGAGATAAGGGGTTTCTTTAAGAAGAGTGCCTCATATAGACTGAAGGGGCGATGGACATATGGTGGGGCAGCGGTAGAATATGAGGACGGTACATCGAGAATATATATGAATAAAAAGATATACCAGAAATGGTACAAGAAGTTTCCATGGGCAGTATGGTCTATTTATCTACACGAGCTTGCGCACACGGGCAAAAGAGCTAGTCTTGAGGCTGAGAAGAGGATCCTGCATGGAAAAGAGTGGGCGGAGGCGTATTTGGGGCTAGCTCGAAGAGCAGAGGGTCTTTTCTGGTTTTTAGGATACTAGTAGGTTCTGCATTTTATTGTTGACATCTATCGGCTAATCTCCTATACTTTCAACATCTACTTTCAACATCAACCTGGAGGGTGATTATATGAGCTTAGATCCTCGCCAATTCCGCTGTGATATCTGCAATCAGCCTTTTCCTGCTGGCAAAGACCCTGAAACCTATCATCTCAAAAAGTCAGTCAGTGTGCCCTTCGGCGGGAAAATTATTAAGATCAATGTTGTTGTCCATGCAACTTACTCGGACAACGATTACTACCCTGATCTATGCAAAAGTTGCTTTCCTCTAGTTCATCAAGCTGTTGGCAAGGCTCTAACTGAATTAGGGCAATCCAATGCAAAGTAATCCTCCTACTACAAAATAATATTATACTGAAATTCCCCTATAGGTTGTCTAGTTCTTTATCGTTGACATCAGGGGGTCTGTCGTCTATTATTTATCCATCACTTACTGGAGGGTTATCTTGAAAGCATTTCTCATTACATTCTTCGTTCTTCAACTAATCTCTGTCTGTCATGATCTGTTCGACGACAGTCCTACGATTGAACGATCTCCAGCTCGGAGGTTATTCTCAGTTGTAATCGGGGTTGCATTAGCCACCTGGGCTGGTTATTTGCTATTTTAGAGGAGATAGACTAATGGTCGTTCCTGCTGAAAAGCTAATACCTATCTTGTATCCAGATGGGGGAACTTATCCCCTGGATGAGAGGCTTCTACTCGAGAGGCTTCACTCCCTACTTCGAAAAACTGGACTTCTGGAGCAATACGAAATAGAGAAAGGGCGGGGAATACATTACTTCCTAGCTCATCAAATCTACCTAGTCGATCAGATCTATAAAATAAATGCAGGATAGATCCAAATGACATCTAAAAGAATCCGGATGAGCAGACTTAGAAGAAAGCGTTGTCCTACCTGTAAGGGAACCGGGACGATTATTGTCAAGCCTAAGTCTAGGAGAAAGAAATGCCAACACAACTGAGATATAGGGGAATGAACGGGCATGAATTCATTAGTCATCCACCCGTTAAACCTGTTAAACCTTCTTCGACAAATTGGCTAGATGTTCTCGGAGTAGTTCTTATGATCTTTATACTGCTCTTTATGGCAGCGGCTATCGGCGGGGAATACGCCCAGAGAAAATTACTTGAGCACCAGCAGTCCTTATCTACTCAACCCGCGGGAGACATTCATGGGAAAAGATGATTCTTACGCCAAGACTCTAAGGCATATGGAGACTGTTAGGAACTTCTTGGATGCCTTTATTACAGATCTCATCTATAGAGGCCAGGATCATGACCAATCTAAGCTAGAAGACCCAGAATGGCCCATGTTTGAGAAGAATACACCCAAATTAAAAGACATCAAGTTTGGATCACCGGAATATAAGGCTATCCTTAAGGATATGGCCCCGGCTTTAGAACACCACTATAAGCATAACCGTCATCACCCGGAGTTTCATCCAAACGGTATCGCCGATATGAACCTACTGGACCTCGTCGAGATGCTGTGCGACTGGAAAGCCAGTTCGTTGCGTACTAAAGATGGAGATATAAGGAAAAGTATAGAATTCCTTCAAAAGAAGTATGGTTACAGCGATGAGATTAAGAAGATTCTCATGAATACAGTAGATTGGATGGAAGATCAAATAGTTCACCAGAAAGGCAATGAATCCTAGGCATAATTGTTATCATTAAGATGATTCTTATGCTAATGGGAAAGGTTGCATAATGGGGAAGCTTATGAAGATTCTAAAACGAGCAACTAATAATTTACTCCACGCTAATGAGTTCTGTCGGGACTGTGGTAAGGTGATAGCGCGCCCCAGTAGTGACGACCCTGCCCTAAAATTTTGCGGCGCGTGTGGGCTACGTCACTTGGCTAGAGTGATGTCCGAAGATAGGCCCCGGCGGAAAAAATCGAAGGGAAAGATTAAAAAGAAATGATAGAACTTCTCTTTGTTGCTCTTCTTAGTATGTTTTTAGCAGGGGTTTATGTGGCATGTCAATGTCCTCCATGGGTGGTTCATAATGAGTCCGAAATTACGAAAAGCTGCAGTTCTGACAATTCCAAATGCAAATGCCTTAAGCCGAGAAGACATTAAAGAGATTTCGGTTTGGTTACGAGCTCAGGCTAACTGGTTGCCCAAAAATCTTGGGAAGTTTAGCAAGCGCTTTGATGCAACGCTTTTTAAACTAAGAGGATAGAACTATGCCACTCTTCTATATGGGAAATCCACATGGTTCCCCAATCGGTCACCCGGAACGGAACCCCGACCGGAAACCAGACTATAAGCTACTTGACCCAGACATAGACAGAGAGCCCCCACAATACAATGACGAAAATCTTCGAAAGAGGATAGAAGCACTCGAGTCACAAAACAAATTACTCCAATCCGAAATCCAAATACTACAGTCTAAGATATCTGGTTTTGATGTATATGGAAATGCAAAGACTTTCGATAGCGCAGGGAACTACCGAATATAGATATAAGGAACCGTAATGTCTTTAATGAATCTGAGCAAGAATAAATGGGTATTACCTATATCAGTCAAAAATGTAATTGATAGCATAATTCCATATCTCTTGGCTGCAGGAAGCCTTTATTTTATTGCACTCCTAATCATAAACCCCATGTTATTGTTGATATTTGTCGCGTTGATTTATGTGGCAGTTGTAGGGAAGGGAATAAAGGATTTAGTAGAGGGAAAATGATAAACCCATTCCAAGAACGCACTGATTCAAGGGCTTTTGCCACCCGATACTACCAAATGCTATCTCGGTTCTACCCAAACACAGGAGAACCGTCCAAAGATGATCTAAAGAGTTTTAAGACCACTTTTATCAAGCTTTTGCAAGAAGGAATTAGATGCAACCTAATAAGCCAAATGGGAGATAATACCGATATTTCTATTGCAAAAAGAGTCTGGATAGGGTATATTAAAGATCCAGAGAGATTGATGATAGAAGTCCCCAGTCCATGGAAAGAAGAGATAAACGAAATACTGAGGTCTGGAGCGAAAAATGAAAACAGGTAAGACGGTCGATGTGGCGATAACAGAACTAGACGACGCTGTTAAAATAACAATAGGACAAGAGGGTAAGATCCCTGCCTCTCTCACTGTCCCTCCCGAGCAAGCAATCTCTTTAGCAACCTCTATCATTCGTATAGCAAACAAAGTTCGCCAACAGGAAGGCTATAGTGACTGTTCCAGTAACCATAACGATTAATACGCTGTGTCCGGCATGCCAAGAAGTTATTCTCGCGATGATGGCCGACAGCCGAATCATTGAGATGGATAATTCAACTGTCAAGTCTAAACTGTGTAAGAAGTGTCTTAAAGGATTCCGTAAAGCAAAGAAGTATTACAACAGAAAGTAGTTGACTTGTAAGAAAAGATAGTATATAGTTCTTACATCAAATCATTCCTGGAGGGATGAAAATGAATCCAGTAGCTCTCCGCCTCTTTATCTTCATAGGTCAACGCGCTCTCGGTGCAGTTGTATCTTGCGCCGCCATCATGGCTTTCAAAGCAGCACTCGAAAAACATAACATCGGACAGAGACGGTTTAATTATGCTCGTCCTCAAGCGGTGCGTTCACCTCGCCCTTGGAGGGATGAACGCATCCCTAGCGAGGTCGTAGATCAATCGACTGGAGAAGTCTATGCCATTCGCTAAACCCGAAGATGGAAAGCCATTTGCCAATCGCCCGTCCGATAAGTTCTGTGTAATGAATCGCGAGTTCTATAATGATCTCAAGTATGAGATTGCACGGATACAGACCGCCGTTAATGTTGAACAAGCTTCGGAAATTGCCAAATCATTGCTCGGGATCCTAGAAGAGAAGTTTGAAAATAAAGGAGCCTTTTCAAAGCTGGCTAAGCTAGATGGGAGACATCCTATCATCGCGGATCCACGCAATGCACAGGCGCTTATCAATCCTCAAGATATCGGAGAATAACATGACCGATCCAGCTCCTAGGGCAAAGGCAGGGGATTCTCCCAGTTGCCAAACAATGGAAGATAAGGGAGTTCTATTCTTATCCGGCACCGTAGACTACGAGACCTGTAACGTTATTTCGAAGCATATCATACAGGCGAACTACGAACCAAAAACAGATTTCATTCAGTTGCTCATCTCTTCCAGCGGGGGAGTAGTAGACGCAGGATTTTCTTTGATAGATGTAATGGAGTGGTCACGCATCCCCGTCTACACTACAGCGCTAGGGGAAGCATGTAGTATGGCTTTTCTTATCCTCATGGCAGGAGAGACTGGTCATAGAGCTTGCTCCAAGAGAACCACCCTAATGTCTCATCGTTTCTGGGGAGTTAGTTCTGGGAACTACTCGGACTTAGTTGCATACCGTCAGCGAGAAGATAAAACACATGAGCAGATGGTTGAGCACTATATCCGACATACAAAACTTAGAAACAAGAAAGAAGTCGAGAAAATCCTTCTTAAAGACATCGATAACTGGATAACACCAGAAGATGCTCTGAAATATGGAGTCATCGATAGACTTGTTGTCCCAAAAGAAGGTTTTGTGAAGTAATGATATACTGTTACATCTTGGGGACAGGTCAATTAAAGGGCGACCTGAACACGACATGGACCCTACAGCGTTGTCCTTATCCGGGGTGTAGACACCCGGGATGTCCTCATCAATTACCTGCGAAGACATCTTATCGGACTCTTCCCAGGGATACAGTTCTGGAGGCGGCAAGAGCAATGTTCATGAACGATGAGTCGGGCGAACAGTTATGGGCAGAACCGGTGTCTGTAGATAAGTTTGAAGCAGTGGGTGAAGATAAGCCTCAAAAACCCACACCGGTAAAATTACCTGAGGCGAAAGAACCCGCAAGAGAAATATCAAAGGTTAAAAACCTGGAGGTTAGGACAATGGACGTTCGAGCAGAAGCTACAGCAGGAAGTATCAAGGACATTAAGCGTTCCTTGGATATTGGGATTATCGGGGTAGGAGGGGCTGGCAACAAAATCGCTGATACATTCGCAGAGGCGGGCTATGATGTTATGGCCGTCAATCTAACGGATAGGGATTTTGCCCATCTGCAGAATATTCCCCACGACGAGTTCTCGCGGATCGAGTTGATTACAACCGCGGGTGGAGCGGGCAAACGGCCTGATGTTGGTGCTCAGGCTATTGATGAGTATGCAAATACTCTCATGAAAAAGATTCAGAGAAAGTTCAACAACAAAGAGTTCATCTATGTGTGCTTCGGACTCGGTGGTGGAACAGGCACACTTGGAGGATCCAAGGTTGCTATGTTGGCTGCCTCTACTGGAGTTCCAACTGGAGCCATTGTTACCCTCCCAAGAACAAATGAGGGAACAGACGAGAAGGTCAACTGTCTTCGAGGCCTCCAAGAGGTCGCGAACAAGAAGGGTCTCAAGTCGATTGTCGTGATTGACAACCAGAGAGTCTCGGAGCGTCTCAAAGACGTAAAGAACTCGGATTTCTGGCATAGTGCCAATCGAGAGATCGTCAACCTCTTCGATAGTTTCAACCGCTACTCGGCAGAGGCTGCTGATACGACCTTTGATGCTCAGGACTACAAGAACGTCCTCATGACACCCGGATTCCTTTCTCTTGGTGATTCCATGGTCGAGACAGCGAAAGTGAACGGATCGGGTGAAGCGGAATTGGCCGAAGCCATTAGGTCGATTGACCGTGGTTTCTTCGCTACTGGATTCGATCACAAAACTACCATTCGTGCAGCATCTGTTATTATCAAGCCGGGGAAAGACACTTTCGATCAGAGTCATTCGTTCGAAGAGGCTCTTTATAACCACTTGAAGGAAGAGATCGGTGCAGGTGGGCTTAACCGCGGTATCTACGAGAACAAAACACTTAACGAGTTCGTTATCGTTAAGACAATGCTCGCAGGTATGCGCTTGCCTGAAGCTCGGGTCCAGCAACTAGTAACTGAGACCAAGGCTGAAGCCTCTGAAATGGCTGCCAAGCTTAATCAGAGAAACACAGAGGTCATTGGGATTGAAATCCCGACAGACTTCGGACTAATAGCCGGGGTGGAGGAAGAACAAACCCGGAAACGATAATCTGACCGTCCCGGGGAGTGTCTCTATCTGATGTCCTCCAGCACAGATAGACTAGGGCGAAACCGCTGGCCCTCCCCGCTACTTAAGGAAGTTTTAATAATAGTTCTTAAGAGGAGTCCTAATGGATTACGTAATTGAAATACAAACTAGAGAGATGGAGTCGCCCTTAATCTCTATCGTTCAGGAAGACACTCCAGACGACATCCTCAGATATCTCCGACTATCATGGTTGGCATTTAAATCAAGATCAAAAGGATGCTTGTGTTTCTGGAATCCCTATACCTCTTTTTGTCATTTTGCTAACGCATTTGCGCTCAGAGAGCGAGACGCTATCGAGATGCCGGGGAACAAATATAAATTAGCTCCAATTCCCCGGGTAAGTTTCGATGATAGACTTGTAAAGATATACCTACTCGAGGACTGGATTAATAGTCATCGCGGAGAGAGAACGGAGAAGATGGCTCCGGAGCCAGTCGTTCAAGACTACCCTCCTTCCATGAAGATTTCATAATGAAAGAAATCCCAACCGAAGGTAATGGCGGATATTCGAGTGGATACTCCGGTTACAACAGTATCCCGATGACTCCTCTGTGGATTATAGACGAAGATAAATTCAGTAAGGAAGAACAAGAGGTTCTTCATTCTTTAGCTAGCGCATGGAATAAATTTCTCCTACTCCCAAAGCAGCATCCTGATGATTTAGACGAGTTCAGGTATGCTATTCATGAAGCTCAGAGGATAGTCGCCATTCGAGGTGTCCGAAAAGACTGGGGGTTCCCTATTGAAGATTTGAATAAAAACGAAACTAAATAGATAAGGAATTGAATATGGAAAACAAGAACACTCTAATTCTTCAGTTGCCGGACATACTCCATTCTTCCGATGGGTTGAGCAACACTTCATCTGATTTTGAGATATCGTCCGTTATGACCGTGAATGGTGACTTATACTTCATTGAGAATACCCAGAAGCCCTCTGATTCTTTTTCCTCTTTCATAATATGGTCGCCAGACACGGGTCACAATCTATGGGTCTTAGGAACAAGACACGATAAGTCTATTAAACTTATTCCCATGGATAAAGTAGTGTCTATTGATTTAGATAAGAAAAGAGGGTAGACATGAGCTACACAAAAAGCAGATACGTCTTGGGGACTATGGCCCCTGATACATTCGGTAGCACAGAAATATTTGATCCCTTCTATGTCTTCGACGGATGCCTACCGGGTGAAGGCCAAATAATTTCGATTGCGCTCAAGAATGGAGCCGGAGAAATTGTCTACACGTATCGTGTTCTCGGCTACTTAGAGTCTCTATCTATCCAGAAGGCCGGAAAGAAAGAAGAGATAATCCAGCATCACGTTATCGTAGAGACAATATCACTAACGGGCTTGACGCCGAGTAGAAACACATTTCTCAAACGTCTGCGAGAGCTATTCTTCGGCCCTCCATCTCTTGTCCCGTCCTGGCCTCCACTTAATATTAGCATTCCAGGATGTATTCGTTCGAGAAAACTAGAACTATCCGCAGGGGAAAAAGAGTCAGACTATAATTCTCCCTTATACTCAGGATAATAACATGAGTGAATATAATATCGAGATAGATCAGAGCTGTAATAATCTTGGGTCATATCTCCCAAGAGATATTTCTTTTATGATAGGAAACCAAGAACTACCTATCATTCAGATAACCGAAGATGGTAAGTTTATTCTTTCAGGATATGAAAGCGAGGATCCGCACGAGATTGTTGCTGCCTTTCGTAAATGGATGAAGGATTATAGCAAAAGATAAGACTTGAAAACTAAGCCTTTTCTTGTTAGGATGTGTATAGCAGGGTACTCTGGAGATAGACCCAGGCCGGGTTCATACCCCGGATACGAGGATGCGAGCGCCTCCCCTGCAACCATTGAGGCCATAACCGCTTCTATAGCATAATGGCAATGCGGTCGTCTCTAAAACGATCTACGTGGGTTCGAATCCCACTAGGGGCACCAATTCAGGAGGAATAGGAAATGAAGTACTAGAACAGAATCCGTCCACCACCGCATTCTCCGATGTCAAGTTTTGTAGCAAAAAACTTATCATAGGGAGAATACAATGAGCATCGAATTAAAGATTAAAGCAAAGCACCTGGCTCTTGAGCCAGCAATTATCCGTCACGAAGAGGAAAAGCTCAAGAAACAAATCAAGTATCTGAAACTAAAAGGCGAGAAGACGGAGAGTTTAAGTAATAAATTAAACTCACTCCAGTTTCATAGGCGATACTACGTCTGTAACGCCTCCCGGGCGACACACCTAGCCAGAACCTATCTCTCCGGGAAACCTTACGTCTACGCAGAGAAGAATCGGAAACCCGATAGAGAGCAGATATTTCAGGGCCCCATCATCGAGAAAACAGCAACGATGATTAAGAAGTATGGTCCCGACCCATCTGCGGATGAAAAGGTTATTCAAGCAAAAATTAGAGACTGGTCAAAACTCTAATCGAGCATACCCGTCAAGCCTCTTGCATCATCGCAAAGCTCAAATAGGCGGGTCTTCTTAAGGATCGGGAATGTCAACACCCCGCGAAGTATATATCGCCCTTAATAAGCTTCATACGAAAATAGATACTATCAACAAGGGTGATAATCCGTACTTCCAGTTTAGATATCTTTTATCGAAGAACGGGGAGGACTGTCAATATCTGCATCTAATTGCCAAACAGATGCCGATTGAAACATGCTTACCCGAACTTGAACAACTAGTAAAGGTCTATAGAGAATATGTCACCCTCAGAGATAACCCCGGCCTCAGACAGTAGCCTTTCTGGAAACAACCAGGAGGTTTCTCCTCTATTAGCCCAGGCAATAGCGGCTCAAGCCGAGCACTCTAATGTCCAAGATATAACTCCTGAACAAATGCGTCGTGTGGCTCTATCGGTTCGGAATCTAGAACACGGATATCACGCCATGGTCCCGATGTATTGCAAGGGCGCTCAGTGCCCTATGGCGAAATCCTGCTCCCTTCTCCAGAACGGTTTTACGTATATGCTTAGTCAACCATGCCCCATGGAAGCTCACCTGATGAGCACATGGGCCTCTAAACTTTGTCGTGATCTACAAGTCAATGTAGAAAACTCTGTAGAAATGAATCTAGTATCGGAGCTGGCCAAGCTTAGTATTTATCGTATGCGCATCTCCAACCGTCTTGCATATGAGGATTTTATCAAGCAGCAAATTGTTGCCGTCGATGATGATGGAGTCCCCCAGTATCGAGATGAGCTTCATCCTGCCATTGCATGGGAAGAAACACTTTCCCGTCGCGAACTCAAGCTCTTAGATGCTCTCCTGGCAACTCGCAGATCTATTGCCGAAGTTGGAGCGGGATCAACAACTGATCCTTCTACCAACGCTGCGAATATGCTTTCGATGCTTGAGAAGGCAAGGAAAACTCTTGAAGCTCGAGCTGAGACGGTTAAAGCGGAACGAGCCAAGCCAGTCAATTAACCTATGCCATTCGGACAAATTAACCAGATAGGCCAGGGAGAAGTATCTCCCGGTCGTCGCCGGTCATATGACCAATCTCTATCTCGCTCATTCGCAGCGGCCGGAGCTATTGGCTATCGTGGCAATTTTCAATCAGCGGGATTAACTGGCGCACAAGGTAATCCCCTCTTTCATGGCCGGAAGGCTGACTACTATGGTCGTTCTCGAAATACCGTCTACTCCGACATCTCCAACCGCATCGAAGCTATCTTCCGTTACTCTACTCCTCTTCTATCTGGAATAAGCCCAACTGGTTTCTTCTCTGGAATGCACCCCGGAAATAGTGGATACGGAACCAGTGTAATTCGTGGTATGACTGACTTCGGTTCTGGATGGAGAGGTCTTATTGGAATATCCCCGGAAATAGCTAAGATGCTAACAGCGAACTATACCGATTCCGCTGGCTTTGTTATTACCCCGGGTCGAGCTACTGTAGACATGGGATCTGGCCCACTCTCTAGCCTCCAGAACATGGTTAGAGAGGGAGCGAAGAACGATCCCTCGGCTCAAGCCTCCGCCTCAAGATTTATATCGGATATAGATGATGCATTGGCCGCCGGATATCACACCCCTGAAGTTGCCTTTGTAAAGACGGGTCTTAAAGATGGGCCCAATATTAGAAATATTATAAGACACGAGCGTCAGCACATATATAGTAACGTTACGGAGGGCAAAGCCGCTAACGCCATGCAAAAATCTACGATAGCAGGTGCTCGTAGAGTCTTCTTAAAAGAAAGAAATGTTCGCCAGGTAGCACATTATGGTGAAGAGTATCTAGCCTATATGTCTGGGTTTAAAGGATTAAATGCCAAGCAGTTAAGCCGAGAACTTGAGGGACTGAGTTCACCCGTAAAAGCTCAGGTTCAAAGAGACATTACAGCTTTAGGACCCCGGATTGAGCACACCCGAAAAAGTGCTAAGTTCAGTTGGCTCACACAGAGACGAACTTCATTCGGAGCCTCCGACTCTTATGTTTCTAAGCGTAACACAATGATAAATATTAAGATGAACTCCCCTCAAACTATTGCCCGGCACGCCATAACACGGTTACAGCAAAGCACATCGGACGCTCTTAAAAGCCGACCAACAGTGGGATTAGTTGGTGTTTTAGCCAAAGCGGCAAAAGGAGCCTCTAAGTTCATGTCCCGCATCGCAATTCGTTAAAAAAGACCAATTTATTGTTAAGATTTAAAGGGAGAATACCAATGCCAGAACCAGAGTCTAGTAAAACTAAGAAGACCGCATGTGTGCTTGGAAGTAGGTCTCCGGTAAAAGTTTATACCTCATATAGCGGGTGCGACATCATCTGTGAGATAAACGGATGCCGTGTTGGAGAAGTTCAAGGTATTTCTTGGCACATCTCTAGAAAGAGATTATTTAATCTAATTCCCTTACCCCGCAAGATTACTGGGAGTATGACATTTGTATTATTCGACCGCCACGCTCTTTCTCAGTTTATGGACAAGGTCAATTATGTGGATGAAATTCCGAAGTTCAAGGTTGTTCTTACGGGAGTAAATGAATACGGAAATATCTCAACCATGTCTATTTCAGGCTGCAAAATCACAAGCGAAGGCTCCAGTATCTCTGTAGATGATATTATCAATGAGATGGCCCTCGAATTTGAAGCGGACGAAATAGAGGCTTGGCACTCCGTCGGTTACCCAGGAAAAACAGAATGAAAGCATTAAAGGACGCATGGATAATATTAAAGCTTTTTTGGCTGGAGAACGGGAAGTATCTGTACGGAAAGTTCTAAACCGTAATTCACATCACGGAGCTAGAGCTGATATCGGCTCTATGGAATTTAGATCTTCTTGGGAAGCGAACTATGCAAGAGTTCTTAACCATCTCGGAATTCGCTGGAGATATGAGCCTCACCGCTTCTGGCTAACTGGGTCTCTAAGTTACCTCCCGGACTTTGAACTTCTAGATCCTAATCCATGGAATGCCAAGTGGATAGAGATCAAGGGTCTATGGAACAAGGATGATAAGAAGCGCATCCGACTCTTTATTCAGTTGAACCCCGAAGAAACGATTCACATCATTGCTAAGAAAGAATATCGTGAACTCGGGAAGCAGTACAAGCCCCTAATTAAGAACTGGGAATCCTCGGTTACCAAGAAGAGAGCAAGAAGAAGGAGAAAAATATAATGGCCTGCAAGAAAAAGAAGAAGAAGGGGAAATAACATGGCTAAGAAGCACGATAAAAGTCCTGGTGCAAATTCCGGAGCCAAGCACGGACCAATGAGTAGAAGCGGACTTAATGAACTATTCGCCGCGGGTAAAGCTCCCAGGAAACAATTCCGTTCTACGTTTGAGAATATCAATACACCAGAAGCTCGTATTGTCCAAGAGGCCTCAAAGATGACTCGCAAGGGCAAGGGAGTCTCCGTAGGCCGATTCCGCTTTAAGTAAGAGGAGAATAATATGCCAAGGTTTACAGGAATGGGCAATTTGGCACGGTCAGTTATCGGTCGTGCAAAAATGGGAGGAGACTACGTCCTTTCCAACTCTCTCGCCAGATATTCAACCATCGCGGCCGGATCAGCCGTTGCAGCTTATGGGTATGCGAATGACCGTCCCATGCTAGGCGGCCTTGGTCTTGCAGCTGCTGGTGGAACGGCATTTGGTTCTGCATACCGTGGTGCATTTGGAGCAAGAGCGCAGGGGTATGCAATGAATGCCGTAGCATTTGGCAAAGGAGCCATGGCTGGAGCTCGAGGCCAATGGAGTAAGTTCCGGGGCGGCGGTCGCCCAATGAGAAATGTTGGCCAACGCGCCCTCCCTCCGACTGTGGGACCCTCTGGTCCCGGCCAGTGGCAGATGTAATTTATGCCATACCAAATCTCTGAAGGCTCATCCTCTTCTGAAGAACTAGTCAAATCGCTAGGAGGTGTAGCGGGACTAGCTCT
>Ga0172381_10003170_pt1 | contig 17604 bp, 9 predicted proteins | sample Leawel6488metaG_FD_119754 | JGI IMG/M metagenome (GOLD analysis project Ga0172381, IMG submission 119754) | Leachate microbial communities from a municipal landfill in Southern Ontario, Canada - Leachate well 64-88 metaG | ecosystem: Engineered > Solid waste > Landfill > Unclassified | place... | reverse complement strand
GTTTCTTGAGGGCAGTGTCAGAGCCTACGCCGATTGTAAGATTGCCACCAACTGTGAGATTATATCCATCGGTTTTCCAAGTAATCACTCTTTCCACATGAGCATTAGCGTGAAGAATTAAAGATTTATTGGAGTTAAGCGTAACATTTCCTGTCTGAGTAACAATACATTGATTCATCACAACTATACTACAATCGTACCCATTAGTAAGCGTTGGTATTGTTTGATTGCTTCCATAAAAATAAAGGCTCGTAACAGATAATGTAGAAGCTGCATCAAAACTGAATGGGTTACTACCAACAACCCAAAGCAGAGTATTTCCTGTTAGAGTACCTGTGCCTACTGTTACTACAGAAAGAACACGAAAGGAAGTTGAGGTTGCTATTGTAGTTATGTTACCATCCTGTCCGGTTATTAAATTATTAAATCCATAACTCTGTGGACTTATAATATTATTATACGTCAGCGTATTAGTACCATTAAGTATCAGTGTAGCACTATTATATCCTGCCTGAGAGACGGTCCCATCCGCCGCGAATGTGCCGTTGCCGTTTAATGTGATGGTCGAGCTGTTGGCGAGGAACTTTGATGTCGTGGAAGACTGGACGAAGTTTCCGTTTACAGGATCAGCACTACCCACTGTGACGGCAAAGCTACTAGCGGAGTTGGTATCCATCGTACCTGCTGAAATTGTAAGAGTATGGCTTACGACCAATGCATCCTGCAAAGTATACGTGCCAGCTCCGGTCTGGGTGAAATTGTAGAATGAGTTACCGCTTGAAGTAATCGTGCCTGATGCGCCGGTGCCGGTTAAAGTTATTGTACTCGATGTACCGGGAGTGAGTGTCGCCCGGGTAAGATCTATATTTCCGCCGACACTTAGATTGACATTGCTTGCGCTTAAATCTAGATATCCCCAAGTGTATCCGCTGGCTCCGCTCACATCAACATCACCGGTAATTATATGATTTCCTGACCTCAATACCAGCTTTCCTCTGTATGCTTCGGGATAAGTGACAACAGCAAATCCAAGAGTTAAATTTCCATTTACAGTAAGATTATAATTATTTGTACCGTCTCCGGTATCAAGAGTTAATGCAGACGCTTCAGTTGAACCACTGCAACAACCTCCATGAATCCATAAACGTCCCACAGTCCAATTCCCGGTCATTCTAATAGTGGAAAATGCTGCATACACAATTCTAACCCCAGAAGCCGTACTCCAACTTTTTTGAGTATAGGTAGAAGAACCATTGAGATATATCGCTATGTATGCCCCCGTTATAGTTGATGTGCTTGCCATATCAATAAAATCATTACCACTCGGATACATTAAACCAATTTCGTAAGTAGTGCCTCCTGTTAAAACTGCATTATCGCCAAGAACCACTTTTTTAGTTTGAATGTTTGTTGTAAGAGTAGATATTACACTTGCAGAAATTTGTAAAATATAAAACTGATTGCCATCTTTAGGATTTGAAACGTTTCCCGATGCGCCCTGCACCCATGTCCCAGTTGAAGTCATAAGTCCTGTAGTATTGGCAATTGAAATATTGCCATTCACTGTTACAGTCTTACCATTGTCTGTTAATCTGCCAAGCGTACTGGTAAGCGTAGTCGCTGTCAAATTATCCTGCAGTGTCCATCCTCCGCCTGTACCGTTAAATGTAACATTATAGAACGCTGAATTGGTTGTACCTGATGTAATCGTTTTTCCTGTTGATGTAGCGTTAAATATTACCGTTGAATTGGCGGCAATAAACTGCGATGGTACTGTGCCTGTGCCGTAGTTGAGCCAATTCCCGCCCACGGTTATGGTAGACTTAGCGTTAACGTCAGGGTTTGTGTAGTTTGTTGCGTCGAGTTTTTTGAGGGCGGAGTCGGTGGCTGCGCCGATTGTAAGATTCCCGCCAACGGTAAGGTTGTAGCCATCTGTTTTCCAAGTAGCAAAAACAAGTGAGTTATATACTACGCTTAAAGATTTAGTGGAATTAAGAGTAATATTTCCTGTTTGAGTTACAGTAGATTGATCTACCTGAATATTACAATCATACCCATTTGTAAGTGTAGGGATTGCTAAACTTGAGCTATAAAGAATAAGAGTTGAAATAGATAAATGAGATGCTGAGTCAAAACTAAATGGATTTGTACCTCTCACCCAAAGATCACTGCCACTACTGGTTAGCGTGCCAGAGCCAATGGTTAATAGTGTCCTAACAGAAAAAGTATTTGCCATGGTTGTCACGCTACCACCCTGTCCACAAGTCAGATTTTTAAAACCATTTTCGTAATAAGCCGAGAGATGATTATACGTCAGCGTATTCGTTCCGTTTAACACCAGTGTCGCGTTATTGTACTGCGTTGACAACACCGTCCCATCCGCTGTGAATGTGCCGTTACCGTTTAATGTAATAGTAGAAGAGTTCGCAAGAAACTTTGATGTTGTAGAAGACTGGACGAAGTTGCCGTTTACAGGATCGGCACTGCCTACTGTGACGGCATAACTGCTGCCCGACTTGGTATCCATCGTACCTGCTGAAATTGTAAGAGTATGACTTACGGCTAATGCGTCTTGCAATGTGTATGTACCACCCGTCCCATTCTGGGTGAGGTTGTAGAATGCTGAGCCATTAGACGTAATTGTACCTGAAGAACCGGTACCGGTAAGATTAACTGTGGAATTTCCTGGATCAATTACCCAGCTCTTAGTATACGTACCGTCGTTGTAATAAGTAGAATAATTGCCTCCTACATTGATCGTCGCGCCGCCAAAATATAGATAATCTGAATGAGAGACAGTAGAAGCATCGTAAGCCACCATATCTGTGCCTATTGAAACCGTAGAGTTATTAAAATATATACTCGAAGAAACATTAGAAGCAGTAAAATTATAACCACCCGTCCTGAAAGAACCTGTCGTGGTTAAAGAATAATTAGCGCTACCTGTCGAGAATATTGTCCCGACTGCATTATTTTCAATCCTAAAACCACCACCACCTATAGAAACATTTCTATTCAGTTCAAAGGTTACATTGGTCGATGCCGCTGCCACGCTTAATGCAATACCATATATAGAGGAAACGTCTGCCCCGACGTAAAATGTGGTATCTTTATTTCCACTTCCGGTTACAAAATACATTAGGGTTCTAGGTATGCTGGAACTACTATCATTTGAAACCAGAGGCGTTGTACTACAGTTTTTATCAAGATACAACACCGGGCTAATCGTATCGTAGATGCCGCCGTTTACAATCAGTTGTTTCATTCCCAGATAAGCCGTTGTTCCGGATATTGTCTTACCGGGATAGGCGCAAGAAAGCTTATAAAAAGTAATGTTCATTGCAGCTTTTGCAGTTATACTTGCGTCTCCGGTTAAATATACCGTTGATGTTCCGTAGTTAAATGTACCATTCAAGCTGTTCCAATCACCGCTATCGTAAATCTTCGCATCGCCTGTGCAAGTAACTACGCCGCTCGTCCCTATCGTCATCCCTGCCGTAGTCCAGCCGGTGTTGGATGACGCACCGATAGTTACTGTGCCGTTGGTAACACTGGAAGCTCCAGAAACTGTAAAGTCGTAAGTTCCAATTGCAACAGTTAAACTTGTCTGCGAGTGCGTAAAACTTGTAATTGAAATATTAGCGTCAACAGTTACGGTTCCAGTTCCAGAGTTTGAGTCAAAGTGTACGTTGGTAGTTGTGCCAGGCAGGTTGCCCGCGTCTGGAGTGCCACCCGATGTTGTTGCCCAATGAGTCGCCGCATCAGCAGTCCAATTACCAGCACCGCCAACCCAGTAAGCATCGGTTGGCGTTGGATCCACAATCCAGTCGATTGCAATATCGGACGTTGCAATAATTTTTAAATCAAAAACATCTGTTGGCGTTTGCAGGTTGGTGAGTAAAACTTTGTAAGTGTCCTCGTGGTCGATAGCGTCAAAGGTTGTGACTAGCGAACCCTGTGTAGTGTTTCCATCTGCATCAACATAAACCGGATAAACCTCAATAGTCACCGGACGTCCGACGTCCGTAGGTTTGGCGTAAATTGTTATATCTTTTGTGTTGTCTAAAATTTGCCCAAAGGTAGCTCTAACATAATGACTGGTTGGTAAGTTTGCCCATGTGTTATCTTTTGTCTGTACCTGGTCATATATATCGCTTAATATTTCTTGATTTTCGTCCAGCTCAAAAGCTTTGGAAATAAATATAATTTCAAATATCTGTTCTGACAAATGCGGAACTGTCCATTCTACATAATCAAGCTTCCCATTACCATCTGTGTCATAGGCATTAAAAGTAACATTTAAGTTTCCGTTATTTTTCCATTTTATTTTAATTTTGTCTTCCTGACCTACTTTAAATATCTCTGGAATTTTTGTTGATGCAACAACATCAACAAGCGGGACGTTTAGATCTTCGTCTTCCGACATAACGGTTACTAGTTTTCCTGTATCTGTTGTTTGTTCTGTCGTTTCTGGTGCTGGAGTCTCGTAAGTTATCTGCACAACATCTTCAACTACCTCCTCCTGAGTTGTGGCAACGTCGGACGTAACCGCAACTTCCTGTTCTGTAGGACTAGTGGTTTCTAAAATAGAAGTTGTTTCTGTTTCTGGCGCAACAGATGGCGCTACTGTTTCTGCTGGGGTTTCTGTTTCTGTTGGTGTTTCGGTTGTTGTGGTTGCCTCGGGTGTTACTTCGATTGTTGTTTCTTCTGGTGTTGTAATTTCTGTTTCTGGCTCTTCGGTGGTTGCTTCTGTTGTTGGCGTTTCTTCAACCACTTCTGGGGTTTCTACTGTTTCAACTTCTGCTGGCGTTTCTATTGTTTCAGCCGGCGTTTCGGTTTCAGTGGTTGGGACAACTGTTGTTTCTCCGGGAGTTGTAATTTCTGTTTCTGGTTCTTCGGTGGTAGTTTCTGTTGTTGTTTCCGCTGGCGTCTCAACTGCTTGCGCTGACAAATCAACATACGTGGCTTCGGGAGTTTGCGTAACTTCGCTTTCTGGCTGAGTTATTGTTTCAATCACCTGAGTCGCTCCTTCTTCAAGGCTGGCAAATAAAAACCCGCTCAACTTTGCGAGAAGGTTTTCTTTTTTAACAGAAGGTCCGGCATTGGCTAACTGTTGTCTTTGCTCGAGAGAAAAATCATCAGTTGGTTTTTGTGCCAAAATCTGTTTTGCTTTTTCTGAAGTTACGGTTGTAATTTTTACATTATAAGCGTCTTTAGGAAGTTGCACTAAAGTTTGCCCAGCTTTTATCTGATTGCGATTTACAAATACTGTCCACTTTACCGATTGACCTGCAACTATTTTAGAAACTTGTTTAACTGTGACATCCTTGATTATTTGCGATTCTGCTATCTCAGGGCCTGCAACAAAAAAATTAGCAAAAGAAAAAAGGCAAAGCAAAACAAAAGCAGAAACAACCAATCCTTGCAGAAGCAAAAAAGGTTTAAAAGAAAAAGAAAAATTACTTTTAGAAAAAATGCTAACTTCCCTACTTGCCAGCTCAATGGAATATTTGCGGATATTAAAAATACTTATTTGCGCAACATGAATAATCTTTTTACCAAAACACAAAATCTCAGAATTTTTAATATTCATCCAGTCAAAGAAAGGTTCTTTTTTAGAACTAAAATTCAACCCAGTAGCTGGTTTAGATTTTAAACATTTTTTAGTTTTTTTCTGGATTGCCATTACCTATATTTATTATGCATCAATTCATTAATTTTATCTTATAAATAAAGCCTGTGCAACATCAAAACTGTGAATAAAACCCCAGAGTAAAAAGTTTACGGACGTCGGACGTCCGTAAACTTTTTACTCTAAAATAATATCTCCAAAATCCTTCAATGATTTTTTATACATTATCCAGTTATCTACCTCTGCCCTACACCCCTCAACTCCGCCCATTATATCCAACAAAAAATCTCTCTGTGTTACAGAAGCAAAAGTTGGCTTTCCAAGATAATCAGGATAACTATGGCGCTTATTATTTTCCAAAAATTCTTTAACTTTTTCTGGGTTTGTAATTCCCTTTTCTTTCCATCCAGGCTCCATTAAAGAAATTAAATTTGTATGCACATACACAAATGTATTTTTTAATTGGTCATCATCTTTAATGTAAACTGACCTAAATTTATTAAATAAGTGTCCTTTACGATTGTATTTTTCATTGAAATATTTTGCATATCCGCCATTAACCTTTTTCATAAATTTAACAATTCCATCATCTTTCACTTGTTTGAGTATTAAATGCAAATGATTTGGCATAAACGAGAAAGCCAAAACTTCCACAAACTTTTCCCTCCTATCTACGGACGTCGGACGTCCGTAAGCTTTTTCTATGGATTCTATGGCTTTCTCTTTTTTTCTTTGTTGGCGCCTCAATCTTATTTCTACAGAATTGGCATTGTTAAATTCGTAAATAGAAAATATGCCACGATAAAAATCTTTTTCATCGTCAAAAACTTCCGTATCTCCAACTGTTCGACTAACAACATGATAAATTTCGTTATTTACTAATTGAGGTTTTTTATAAATCATTTTTTATTATAATAATTTAGTAAAATTTGGTTACGTCCGACGTAACCAAATTTTTAGTGGGGACTCCAATAACGAAAATATATTAGTTTCACTGCTTCGCTGGCAAAAAAATAAAAAACTGTGCACAAAAGGACTATCAAAAGCGATAGAATAGGCGGTGTTACAAAATGAAACCATTCCTGTCCAATGCTTAAAAATGGAAGCATTATAACAAACACGAAGTCTATAATCGCAAAGCTCATCAGCCAAAAACTCGGCCTCTTTGCTTTCCAAAACTTGTGTTTAGTCCTAATGATAAAGATAAGTAAAATTTCAGTTAATATACTTTCTATAAACCACAACGTTTGTATTACACCTGCAGGTTGTTTATTAAAAATAGCAAAAAATATAAAATCAAAAATTGTGCTTACTAATGCCAAAGAAATAATAAGCGGCAAAACCATATGCAACTGATAAAGCTTAGGTCTTCTTAATTCTTCTATATCAACAGAATCTGTAGCAGTAGAAATTAATGGGAAATCTGAAAGAATGTTTCCCAATAAAATCTGAACTGGCAACATTGGTAAAAAATCAATAAATAAAGATATAACTGCTATTGAATAAAAATTCCCAAAATTACTAGCTAATGCGCATTTTATATATTTATTTATATTTGCAAAAATAGCTCTGCCGTCTTTTATTCCATTTACAATAACTCTTAAATCTTTTTGTAAAAGTACAACATCAGAAGATTCTCTTGCTATATCAGAAGCTTCAGCTACAGCAATACCCACGTTTGCAGTCTTTAAAGCTGGCGCATCATTAATCCCCTCGCCTATAAATCCAACTTCGTATCTTTTTTGTAAAGATTTTATTATATTATGTTTTATGTCTGGAGAAATTCTTGCAAAGACAATTTTTTCTTGGCAGGCATAATCAAAATCTTCTTTAGATATTTTTTCTAAATCCTCGCCTGAAATCACCTCCTGGTTACTAACGACCAAACCCATTCGCCGAGCCGTATATCCTGCCACTTCTTTTGAATCTCCTGTAATTATTTTTATTTGAACCCCTAGTTTTTTTGCTAAATCAATTGCTTCTTTGGCGGTAGGTTTTAACGGATCTTCAAAAACAAAATATCCCAAAAAAGTTAAATCTTTTTCATCCTTAATATTGATTTCATTTTTATCTTTATCAACTTTTTTATATGCTATTGCTAAAGTTCTTTTTCCCTCTTCGCCTTCTATTGATGTGTCTTCTAATAATTCTTTTTTATCAAAATTACCGCCAAACTTTGAACAATTTTTTAAAACTATTTCAGGAGCTCCTTTTACAATCAAAAATCTTTCTTTTCTAGAGCTTTCTATAATATAACTAGAAGTCATCTTAAAAGAGTTAAACAATGACTCTGAAACTACATTAAATTTTTTTGATTCTTTTAAAATATTTTCTGGCACTCGCTGAGACACCGCATAGTCAAATGGGTTTAAAATCCTTTCATTTTTTTTGCTAAAATTAAAAGTTAAAAGCGTATACAAAAAACATTTTTTCTTATCAAAGGAAACAATTTTTTCCAAAGATAATTTATTTTGAGTTAGCGTTCCTGTTTTATCTGTGCACAAAACTTCAATGTTTCCCAAGTCTTCAATTGCAGCTAATCTTTTTACAACAACGTTTCTTTTTGCCATTTGTAAACTCCCTTTTGACAAAGAAAATGTAACAACGGCAGGAAACGCCTCTGGTAAAATACTTACTATTAAAGCCACAGAAAATAATAACAACTCAAAAAAATCATCAATTCCTTTTAATAAAATATTTACGGCAAAAATAAAAGCAATTGTTGTTACTACAATTTTTAAAATTAGCTTGCTGAAATATAATATGTTTTTTTCGTAAACAGATTCTTTGTGATTGTTTAAAGAAACTGATTTTATAATTTCTCCAAAAACCGTTTCTTTGCCAGTGCCCACAACAACACCTGTAGCCTTTCCAGAAATTACTGATGTGCCAGAAAATATAATATTCTTTGCCCGAAAAACCTCTTTTTCCTCATCTGATAATTTTTCAAAAATTTTAGAAACAGGACTCGATTCTCCAGTAAGAACAGACTCGTCAACTAAAAAATTGTGCAACTCTAAAATTCTTAAATCCGCAGGTACGATGTCGCCCGGCATAAGAAAAACGATATCTCCTGGCACTAAAAATTTTTTATCTATAATCTGTTCTTTTTTGTCGCGTAAAACTTTAACCCTTGCTGGTATAATCTTTTTTAGAAGCGAGACCGCTCTTTCGGCCTTATACTCTTGAAAAAATCCAATCGCTACATTTAAAAAAACAAATGTTAGAATAGCTAAGCTGTCTATTTTATCTCCAATAAATAAAGAAATTATAACTGCTATAAGTAAAAGATAAAAAAATGGTGACTTAAATTGCCTTATTAAAACATCTATCCATACTACGTCCCTAGTTTTAATTTCATTAAATCCATATTTTTCTTCTGCCAAAAGGATACCTTTTTTAGAAAGGCCATTATCAGAAGAATTTAATAGTTCTAAAACCTCTTCTTGGGTTTTATCTGTATATTGATAAAACATAAGTTAGGTAATTATTTAATTAGGTAAAAATACTTGGACTAGAATAAATAGAATATAAATTAAGAGAAAGAATAAACCTTCATATTTTGTAATTTTTCTGCCCGTTCTTATAAATAAAAGAAATATTAAAGCAGCTATAATTGTAAAAATCCTTGTTATTAAGAATGGGGAGAGATCAACAATTTCAAATGGAAATAGTAAGGCAATAATTCCTAGAACCAAAGTTGCACAAACTATTACCGCCCCCATCAAGTCTCCTAATATCAACCAATTTTCCCCTTTTCTTGCAGAAATAATAGAAAAATAAATTTCTGGAAAACAATTGCCCAATCCAATTATTAAAATTCCAACCAATGAAAGTGACAGTCCTAACTGGGTTGAAAATAATCGAGCTGAATTGACAATAAAATAAGAACATCCTAATAATAATCCTAAAAATATAATTATTTTTACAAAATTTACAATTAAGGCAAAAATGTTTTTTGATGGGCTTTGAGGTCTACCTCTATAAGTTTTTTTAAATCTATCCTCTTTTGAAAAAAGCCACCATGTATATAGACCAAAAGTTAAAAGCAAAATTATCCCATCAATTCTGTCTAACTTACTATCCCAAACCAACAATATTGGTAAAACAGCAATAATCGATGTAAAGATAGCAGATTTTTGTACCATTTCACTTTCTGCTGGTAAAGCTTTAGACCCGAAAAGAACAGCTATCGCAAGAACTAAAGTTAAATCCACCAAATTGCCACCAACAATATCGCCAAAGGCTACCTCCGGCATTCCACTTAAGGCAGCATTTATATCAACGAATAAATTGGGTAAGGAAGCCGCAAAGGCCATCACAAAAAATGCGATAATAAATTCTCTCCAATGTAATTGTTTTGCGATTCCAACTAATGTAGACACTAAGCGTGAACTTAACCAGGCCAAGGCGAATACAGATACTATGAATGTAACGATTTGAAAAATCATTTTTTATAATTTTAATGATTATATAAAGTAAAAAATCTCGTAAATAATTCCCAGCAAAAAAATAATGGCCAATGGATAAATTATAATTCTCTTCCCACCAACCCAATAGTTAAATAGCTTCTGCTTCACAGAAGCTCCAGCTTCGCTGGATTTAACTGGGTAAATTTTTTTATACATCAGCAAAATTAAAATTCCATCAATTCCCAACAAAACTCCCCCAATGAAAGATACCAAACCAATAAAAGATTTTAATCCCAGTAAAAATAAAATTAATGGTACTGCACAAGTCATCACAAGCGCCTGCCAATCTTTTATTTTTAAATCATAAATAAAAACTTTTTTTAAAGTTAAACCCTGTGCTATGCAAGCCGTAATTGTTGTCAGCATGCCAATCAAAAAAATTATTAACACGGCACCATTTCCCAAAAAATCTTTTAATCCAATTAATGCAGATTCTGTTGTATGAATTCCTGTTATTGATAAAATTAAAAAAGTAAAAAAAATATAAAACACCACCGGAATCAAAGTGGAAATTATGATTATTTTGTTAACATTTTTTTTATCTTTTTTTACCATCTCTTCCACTTCTGGGATTAAGCTTATCCCCCACAACGAAAATAAAATTGGGCCGTAAGGTAGGAATAAATTTGAAAGTTGGAATTTGAAAGTTGGAATAAATATGTTGCTTAATTCTATGTGCGAAAATCCTTTTATAAAAACAAAAATCATTGATAATAACAGTAAGCATAAAACCCATAGTTCCACTTTAGCTACGGCCTTAATTCCCAACCAGATAATTATACTGATAAATAAAAAATAGATTAAAGCATACAAAACAAAACTACCGCCAAAATACGGCTGCATTATATTTGTTAAAAATTCACTGCCGACTATCAAATAAACCAAAAGCACTCCGTAAGAAGATATAATAGTTGAACATAAAGAAAATACCTTTCCACGGTTTCCCAAATGATATCCAACAAAACCAGGAAATCTTTTATAGTCTGGAGTTTTTAAGCTTATTTCTGTAAAAATTAAATGAATAGTTATGACGATTATTGATAAAATTAAAAAATAAGCCAGCATTAGCCAGACGCCAACTTTCATTGCTATATATGGTAGTGAAAAAAAGCCAACGCCAATTATGCTCCCAGAGATGACCACAACGGGATAAACATATTTATTTAAAAAATCTTTAGTAATCATATTATTATATTTTACCCTAAATCTATTAATTTGAATATGTGCATAACCAATAATTTATGTAAAAAACACTTTGCCAAAAAGCTCATCTTGTGATAAAGTATTATTATAAATTGACTTTAGCTCCTATCGTCTAGTGGCCTAGGACGCGTCCCTCTCACGGACGAAACACCGGTTCAACTCCGGTTAGGAGCACAAAAAAACAACCCCAACAAACTCGGGACTGTTTTAATTTAAACAAAATTAATCTGCTTTCTTTTTAGCAGATATTTTTTTAATAAATAAAGAGACTAGTGAAATAATTAAAATCGTTGTTACCATTTTTGTGTCTTATACTATGAAGACGTTAAACTTATCAATTTATTACAATTAGGTTGACGAAATCTTTGATTTGATGTTATCTTAATAGAGGAACAGATCTTTCACAACTTTTTTAAGAATGAGGAGAATATCATGATTTGGGGAATTATCTCTGACACACATGACGACAGAGCCCACGTTTTGCCACGTATAGTAAAAGAACTTATAGCTCGTGGAGCGAAGGTAATCATCCACTGCGGAGACATAAAGCCAGAACATGTAAAATCAGAAATTCTTGGAAACATGGAGGTATTTTGCGCCCTTGTCGAGAAACAAAAAGAAAAACCTGAGTTTAAATCTCTTGTAGAAAATCCTCCTCCCAAGTGGACGTTTACATTCCCTGGTCTAGAAGAAGAGAGGATTGTGCCCATACATGATATAATGTGCTATGTTGGTCACAAAAGATCGTTTGAGTTTCTGTTTTCTCCTGAGATGGAATTTAGCAAAACACTGGATTCGCTAAGGAAAAATTTTGACGGATTAAGATGGGTTTTCGCTGGGCATTCACACCAACAGACGTTCTTTAAAACTCACCTTGTAACATTTGTTAATCCGGGTGCAGTTGAAGATTCTTATGACGGCTACGAATTTGCAACAGTTAATACTGATACAAATGAGGTCGTTTTTTGCAGAATTCCAAAAACAATTCCAATTGAAACCACTTTTTCAATTGGCATTATTTCAGACACCTTAAATATATCAAAGATTGATACTAGTTTTTGGCAAAAACTAAGAAAAGAATTTGAAGAAAGAGGAGTAACACATATAATTCACTGTGGTAATATTGCGCTTGAAGACATAGGACATCGAGAACTGCAGAATTTTTCTGTTTACTATAAATTAAGGAAAAATCGGCAACCACAAATATATCGGGGTCAAGTACCAGAAAACTGGAAAGAAATACCAGATACAGAGCCGATTGTAAAAATAAATGATCGGCAGTTCTATGTACATTCTGATTTAGCTCGCATACTTTTGGAGGAATCTGGTGCAGAAATGCACAGAGAATGTTTAAAAATACTAGAGGCTTATCCAGAAGTTGGATTTATCCTCTACAGCGGTTCAAATAATGCGTTTCTGCAAGAGGATCAGAGGGCTAGAATTATTAATCCTGGCAATGCTTTCACACGAAGCTTCGTCGTTTTATGCTCGCCGCGAGACGAAATGACTATTGGCTATGTGCCAATCGACCCCCTACCTCAAGATTAAAAACCAAAAAATAGAGCGTTTACCCAAACGCTCTTTTCTTTTATTTATTTTTTTATTTTTAATTATTGGTTACAGATGCATTAACATCGTAGTCTGGTGGAATTTGCCAATAATTTATAATATACTGCTCCAACTCTTTTGCGATAGGAACTGCTGACAAAGAAGATTTGGAAACTTTTGGATTGTCCAATTTTACTAAAACTACAAACTGCGGATTATATGCTGGTCCAAATCCAATAAAGCTTTGAATCGTCTTGTCCGCCTCATATCCTTTTCCTGTTGTTAAAGCAACTTGGGCTGTCCCAGTTTTTCCTGCAAAATAATAACCTGGAATTTTTGCCACTTTATTAAAACCGTTATCAACAACGCTAACAAGCATTGATGTTAATTGAGACGTGGTTTGTTTTGAAATAATTTGCTCTGAAATTTCTGGCTCGGTATAAACCTCATTTGTGCCATTCACTATTTTTTCAACAATATATGGTTTTACAAGTTTTCCGCCATTAGCTAGCGCACAAAATCCTCTGACAATCTGCATTGGAGTTAATTCAATTCCTTGCCCAAAAGCAGACGTTGCAATATTCATATCTGGGGCATTGTTCATTAAAGTCTCATTACGCGAATAAACTTCTCCCTGCAAATCAATGCCTGTTTTTTTTGTAAACCCAAATTTTTCAATATAGCTTAAATATACTTCATGTGAAAGTTGATCTTGAGCATAAACAGCCCCCGTGTTAATCGAGCTTTCTAAAACCTGAGTCATTGTTTGTTTTCCATAAATTTTGTTATCAAAATTATGTATTGTCTTTGTCCCAAAACTTAAAAAGCCAGTATCAACATAGGTTGTATCGGGCGTTACTTTGCCTTCGTTTAGGGCAGCTGCCATTGTAAACGGTTTCATAATGGAACCCGGTTCAAAAAGTTTTTGCACAGCTCCGTTTTGAAAAATATTCATATCAGTCACTTTTGAATATTCATTAGGATTAAACGATGGATAACTTGCCATTGCTAAAATTTTTCCTGTATCTGGTTTTATAACAATTATTTGTCCACTATCAATACCAAATCTTTCACTTGCTTCTTTGAGTAAAGACTCTGATTCAAATTGTATATTGTAATCTATCGTTAAATAAATATCCGAACCATCCAAGGATAATTCATCATCTGCTGAAAAAATAAAATCCAGTCCCCTTTTTTCTTCTTTAATTCCAGATTCCCCTTTTAAAATATCTTCATAATATCCCTCTATTCCATATTGCCCAATTTCTTCTCCCCCTAAAAATCCTAAAACACTTGACGCTAATTCTCCCTGCGGATAGTATCTTTCTGATTCACTTTCCCATGCGAGTCCTTTAAGGTTTAACGCCTTTAATTTTTCTAGCTCTTCACTTGTAATTCCTTTTTTAATTGTTGCATACGAATCTTCTCCGTTTAATGCTAAAAGTATTTCGTCTTTTGCTGTACCAATATTTTGACTGAGAGTTTCGGCAAAAATTGATTTGTCTTCTATTTCATTAAGCGAAGCCGATATTATCCACTCTTCTTTATTAATCGCCAGACTTTTAGATTCTCCAGAAGGTGTTGATCCTTTTGTCTGCTGACTGTTTTCACAATAAATCTGCCCCCTAACCCCCACAACACTGGTAAAACCAGCCTGTTGACCCAAAGCTTGTGCCTGATATAATTTATGATTTAAAATTTGCAGAAAAAATAAGCGGCTAACAATAGCTGCTCCTAAAATTAAAAACGAAATTAAAACAAAATTTAACCTCCAATTTCTATTGTTTCTCTTTTCCATTTTTTCCGATTATCTTACTTTGCTTTAGCCAGCGAACTTTCTAAAACCTGAATATATTTTACCGAAGTTGTTTTTTGAAAATTTAGATCCTGAGTTTTTGTTAAAACTTCTCCCAAAAAACTGTTTTCTGCAAAACTCACTTCCAATTTTTTGTTTTTTTCTGAAATATCACCGATACTATTTTTATAACTGCTGATTAAATAAGTACCTCTTGTTAAAACGTTAATTTGATAAATATAAAAGAATAATGAAAACAAACACAATATAGCTCCTGCAAAGCAAACAATCCCCCAGTTTATTTGAGGCAGTTCTATAGATTTAATTTTTCCAGATACATTTTTTCTCATACGAGAATATGTTAGCGTTAGTGTTGCTGTTGTCATATTTTTATAGCCACTCTTAATTTAGCAGATCGCGATCGCGGATTTTCTCTAATTTCGCTAGCCTCTGCTATTATGGGCTTCTTGGTTAATATTTTTATTAAACCTTCTTTTAATTTTTGATTTAAAAAATTTTTGACTATCCTGTCTTCTAAGGAATGGAAAGAAATAACAACTAATCTTCCTCCTGGAGCCAAAACCGAAATTGCTTGCGGTAAAACTTTTTCTACATTCCCTAGTTCATCGTTAACTGCAATTCTTAAGGCTTGAAATGTTCTTGTCGCACAATGAATTTTACTATTTTGCAATCTTGCAGGTATTACTTCTTTAATTATTTTTACTAACTGAAATGTGCTTTTAATTCTTCCCTTTTTTCTTTCCTCAATTATTTTTTTTGCAATTTTTCTGGCAAATTTTTCTTCGCCGTATTCCTCAATTATTTTTTCTATTTTGTCTTCTGGCCAATCATTTACAATTTTTTCTGCTGTTAAGTCATTAAGCTTGTCATCATATCTCATGTCCAAACTTTGATCTAGCTGAAAAGAAAATCCTTTTTGAGATCCTTCCAATTGAACAGATGACATTCCAAGGTCTAATAAAATTCCGTTTATCGGTGTAAAATTTTGCTTTTCTATTATTTCTTTTAAATTTGCGTAAGAATTATTTTCTAAAATTAATCTTTCTTTATAATCTGCCATCTGCCATTTGTCGGTTTCAATCTGCGCCGGATCCAAATCAATTCCTAAAACTTTTCCATTGGGTAAGTTTTTTTCTAAAATTAATTTTGCGTGTCCGCCCTCGCCTATTGTGCAGTCAACAAAATTTTCATTCTGACCAGGATTTAAATAATCCAAAACTTCTTTTTTAAGAACCGGTATATGAATCATATTTTTAAATTCCAAGTGAACCAAGCTGAGAAACTATTTCCTGCACTCCTTTTTCAGCTTCTTTATTATATTCATTCCACTTTTCTAAATCCCAAATTTCTAATCTATTTGATAATCCGCAAACAGCTACGTCTTTTTTTAATCCTGCATAATTTTTTAAATAATCTGGCAATAAGATTCTTCCCAATTTATCTAATTCAATTTCCATAGCTCCTGCTAAAATTATTCTGGCAAAAGATCTTGCTCCTGTTTGTGAAATCGGCAAGTTGCTTAATTTCTCAGAAAAAATTTGCCATTCTTTTTCTGTATAAACAACCAAGCAGTTTTCAACTCCTTTTGTAATTATTACCTTATCTCCCAGCTCTCCTCTAAATTTAGCTGGAAGCGCCAAACGCTTTTTGGCATCAATTGTGTGCTCGTATTGTCCAATTAGCATATAAATACTTTTAAAATAGCGGATTAAAGTTATTCACCTCTTTTGTTAGTTTTCCCACTTTTATCCACACCTATCCACTACATATTATTTATAGCCCACTTTAAGGGGTTCAGTCAACACTTTTTACCAAAACCCCAATTTTAGTCGTAAATATGCTTACTTATACCCTACTTATCCACAGTTAGCTTGCTCAAAATTTAAAGAAAAAACAAAAAGCCCCATAAGAATAGGGCTTAAGCTGTTATAATATAAATAGCTTTATTGCTGATTATGTGCGTGCTAATTGACAGTTATGCATCGTGTCAAACACTTCTGTCGCGTAATTAGACTTTCTAACATATTATACTAATTAATAATTATCTCAAATGTTTCCGGATTAATTTCTATTTTATCTCCCTTTTTAATTTTTTCTGAAATTAAAGCTTCTGCTATAACATTTTCTATTTTGTCTTGCACCACCCTTCTCATCTCTCTGGCACCATAAGCTGGCTTATAAGACAGCCCAACAATTTTTAATTTTAAAGTTTCTGTAATTTCAAAATCAATTTCTTTTTCTTTTAAATTCTTTTGCAAGCCCTTTAATGTTAGCTGGGCGATGTCTAACAAATTTTCTTTTGTAAGCGGATGGAAAATAACCGTAGCATCAAAACGGTTAACAAACTCAGGCTTAAACACTCCCTTGTCAAACAAAGCGCTTAAGAGATTATCTTTTTCTGGCGCTTTGCCAGATTCTATCTCTTTAAAAATTATATCTGCTCCCGCATTAGATGTACAAATAATAATTGTATTTGCAAAAACAACTTTTCTGCCATGGCCATCTGTAATATGCCCTTCGTCCAAAACCTGCAAAAATAAATTTAAAATATTAGGATGCGCTTTTTCGATTTCATCAAGCAATACTAAGGAAAATGGCGTTTCCCTTACCGGCGTAGTTAAAAGTCCCTGCATTTCTACCGGACTCACAGCTCCAATTAAACGAGGGATATCCGAAATTGCCTGAAATTCCGACATATCAAGCCTTATCATTTTTTCTTCGGATCCAAAATAAATCTGAGCCAAAGCTTTTGAAGTTTCTGTTTTTCCGACACCAGTAGGACCTAAAAATAAAAATGTTCCCATTGGCCTTTTCTTTGAAGAAAGCCCGGCCCTGGCTCTTCTCATCGCAATTGAAATTTCTTTAACTGCTTCTTGCTGATTAACTATTCTTTGATGAATTAAATTTTCCAAATTAAGCAAGGTCTCTTTTTC
>Ga0172381_10003169_pt1 | contig 17606 bp, 16 predicted proteins | sample Leawel6488metaG_FD_119754 | JGI IMG/M metagenome (GOLD analysis project Ga0172381, IMG submission 119754) | Leachate microbial communities from a municipal landfill in Southern Ontario, Canada - Leachate well 64-88 metaG | ecosystem: Engineered > Solid waste > Landfill > Unclassified | place... | reverse complement strand
TTTTTTTTTAAAAACAAAGATTTATTAAGTTTAAAAAAAATTATTATTGGTTTTTCTAATGCCTATTAATGTTCCTAATAATCTTCCTGCGAAGAATGCTCTTGAGAGTGAAAATATTTTTGTAATGACGCACTCAAGAGCAATTCATCAAGATATTCGACCACTTGAGATTCTTATTCTTAATTTAATGCCTGATAAAATTACTACTGAAACCCAAATATTAAGGTTAATTGGAAATTCCCCACTTCAAACTAATATTACTTTGATTCATCCAAAGAGTCATAATTCTAAGAATACTTCTAAGGATCACTTGGGTTCATTCTACAAATATTTTGAGGATGTTAAAGAAAAGCGATTTGATGGCTTAATTATTACTGGCGCTCCTGTTGAACAATTAGACTTTGAGAGAGTTGATTATTGGAGTGAATTATGTACTATAATGGATTGGAGTAAAAAGAATGTTTTCTCAACTTTTCACATTTGTTGGGGTGCACAAGCTGGACTCTATTATCATTATGGGGTTAAGAAGTATTCTTTAAAAGAAAAAATGTTTGGTGTTTTCAAACATGTTGTAAGCAAAAGAAACATAAAATTATTGAGGGGATTTGACAATGTTTTTTATGTGCCTCATTCAAGACACACGGGAATCAATAAAAAAGATGTTTTAAAATATAAAGAACTTGAGATTTTATCTGAATCAAAAAAAGCAGGAGTTTATTTAATCGGTTCTAAAGATGGTAAACAATTTTTTGTTACTGGGCACTCTGAATATGATGCAAATGTACTAAAAAAAGAATACGAGAGGGATTTAGCTAAAGGACTAACTATTAATATTCCTAAAAATTATTTTCTAAAAAATGATTCTTCGCTTGAGCCAATTGTTAGGTGGAGGGCTCATGCTAACTTGCTTTTCTGCAATTGGTTAAATTATTACGTTTACCAAGAAACTCCATTTGAACTAAATAAAATTAAATAATATTTTAATTTTTTTATTAACAAAAAACGATTATTTATAATTCAATTGTTTATCTAATTTTTTATGAATGTTTTAGTAGTTAATTGTGGTAGTTCTTCACTTAAGTGTCAATTAATTGATATGGTTAATGAAAATTTTTTGGCTAAAGGGGTTATTGAAGAGATTGGTGGAAAAGCAAAGTATTCTTATCAAAAGAATGGTTTTGATAAGATAAAAAAAGAATTGAGTTGTGCAAATCATGAAGATGCATTAAAATTATTTTTAAATGATATTTTAAGTAAAGATAATAATATTGGAGCAATTTCTTCTATTGGTGAAATTAGTGCTATTGGGCATAGAGTGGTTCATGGGGGAGAGAGATTTAAGTCGGCTGTTATTATTGATGAGGAAGTTATTAAAGTAATTGAAGAGTGTAGTGATTTAGCGCCTTTGCATAACCCTGCTAATTTAATTGGTATTAATGCTTGTAAAAAAGAGTTGCCAAGTAAACCAATGGTGGGTGTATTTGACACTGCTTTTCACCAAACAATGCCAAAAGAGGCTTTCATTTATCCTATTCCTTATGAGTATTATGAGAAGTATCATATTAGGAAATATGGTTTTCATGGCCCTTCTCACAAATATGTCTCTTATAGGGCTGCAGAAATTTTGGGTAAGAATGTTAATGAATTAAATATAATTACTTGTCACTTGGGGAATGGTTCTTCTCTTTGTGCAGTTAAAAAAGGGGAGTCAATTAATACTAGTATGGGTTTTACTCCTCTTGCAGGTACTATGATGGGTACAAGGAGTGGAGACATTGACCCTTCAATAATTTTTTACTTAGCAAAAAAAGAGAATTTGTCCCTTTTGCAGGTTGAGAATATTTTGAATAAAAAATCTGGTTTACTTGGTATTTTTGGGGAGAGTAGTGATAATAGGGATGCTGAGATAGCTGCTTGGCAGAAAGGTAATCAAAGAGCACAACTTGCACTTGATAAATTTAGTTATACTGTAAAAGAGTATTTAGGTTCTTTTGCAGCTTTAATGGATGGACTTGATGTGATTGTATTCACTGGGGGAGTGGGTGAAAAATCTCCTGAGACAAGAGAGTATGTTTGTAGAAACATGAAGCACTTTGGGATAGAACTTGATTTAGAAAAAAATAAAATTAAGGGAGAAGAAACTATTATTAGTTCTAATAATTCAAATGTAAAAGTCATTGTGATTCCAACTAATGAAGAGTTAATGATTGCAAGGGAAACTAAAGATGTTATTCAAAAAGGTTAGTTGAGTGAAGAATTTGTTTAAATAAAAAAACGCTTGCATTGTGTAACTCAAATAAATTAGCATGGTTTTTGTATTTACTAATACTTTTTTGTTTTAGGATTATTTGTAACCTCTGTTTTGGCGCTAACTGGTCTAATTCTTTTCTTTAAAACCATAATTATATGGGGTTTAATTCAATTAAAAACGTTTCAAGTAAGGCTTTATATTTCTTTGCTACTTTCACTTGTTGCCTGTCTTACCTTTGCATGTGATTTAATTATGATTGGAGAATCTTTTTTTATTAGCCTTGCACAAGTAATAATTTTTGCTACAATTGCAAGTTTAGTTTTAAGAAAATTGAATCAGCCAAATTTATTCTCGTATATAGTTGCTGGTGTTTTGATTGGACCTCTTGTTTTAGGTTCAATGGATTTAACTTGGTTGAATCTACCTTTTGAACTTGGGATAAAAGAAATTACTCCTGAGTTACAACTTCTTTCTGATTTAGGGTGTGCTTTTTTACTTTTTTCAATTGGTATTGAAACTTCAATATTCAGATTATTTAAAATGGGGAAAACTCTAATGCTTGGAGCGGTAGTTCAAGTAATTGCAGTTGTTTTAGTTACTATACTTTTGCTTAATTCAACTGGGTTGCTCTCTTTTGAATCGGCTTTGTTTATAGGAGCGATTCTTTCAGTATCTTCTACATTGGTAGTAATTAAACTTCTTGCAGATTCAAAGCAAGTGAATACTTTAATGGGGCGAGTTACAATATCCTTTTCTTTAATTCAGGACTTTTTAGTTATAATGTTTGTTCCGATTTTGCAAAACTTTTCTCAAATAAATAATTTGGATTTGATTCCTATTTTTGCAAAGATAATTGCTCTTGGGGCAATTGCATTTTTCTCTAATAGATTTATTTTTCCTAGGTTATTTAATGCAGCTTCTAAAGAAAATGAAACTTTCTTTTTGTCAAGCATTTCAACCGCATTTATATTTATTGGATTAAGTTTTTTATTTGACTTGCCAATTACTATAGGGGCATTTATTGGGGGGCTCGCATTAAATAATCTTCCTTATAACACTGCAGTTTTCTCAAAAATCAGAGCTCTTCGGGATTTTTTCTTAACAATATTTTTTGTTTCAATAGGTGCTGGACTAAATTTTTCTTTTTCATCTATAAGCCTGCCTTTAATGTTTTCAATAATTTTCATAATATTTATATTAAAACCATTAATTATTTTCCTAATTGTTCTTGTATCTGGTTATGGTAGTAGAATAGGGGTTGAGTCAGGTTTGAATCTTGCGCCTGTGTCGGAATTTGGGTTTGTTATCGCTGGTCTTGCACTTACTTCTAATGTATTCACTTCAGAGCTTTTTTCATTTATTGTTGCAACAACAGCAATTTCGATTATATTAACTCCTTATATTATGAGTATCGCTCCTATTGCAGCAAATTTTGTGACTCTTAGTTTGAATAAGTTAGTAAAAATAAATAAAATTATTGTATTTAACAGAATGGTTTCTGATGTGAGAAAGATCCCTGATAAAGAAAAATTAAAAAATCATATAATAATAATTGGGGGGGGATTGGTTGGTAGAAAGCTTGCACGAAGACTTAAAATGACTAATAAAGTTCTTTTGGTAGATTCTGATCCTGAGATTGTAATAGAGGGTAAAAAGGAAGGGCTGCCATTTGTATATGGGACTAATGAAGATGAGGAATTGATTGAAGCGCTTGATTTAACAGATGCTAAACTGGTGGTAATTACGATGACTTCGCATAAAGAAGCCATGAATTTTGTTTCAACAATCAAGAAAATATCAAAAAACACATGTATATTTGCTGCTTCAGCTCACTATTATGATTCACTCGATTTCTACAATAATGGAGTTGATTTTGTTTCAATGCCTGTGATGAACGGATTTGATGAATTGTACAAAAAAATTGATTCGTTTAAATCAAGGGAAAAGATTTTCCTTAATGAGAATGCAAAGAATTCAAATTTAGAGTATGTTAAGGATCAGGCGAATCTTGAACTCAAATTCAAAAAGAAATTAATGGCATAATCGGGTTCTAGTTCTTTAATGCGGTTATCTGAAAAATTTCGTTTGCAAGCTTTTCTGAATCATGCCTTGCATAATCTGTCTTTCTCAAAAGGTCTTTTTTGATTCCATTATAATTTGGTTCAACAAATTCTGAACCCTCTTTTTTGTACCTGTTAATAACCTTAGTTCTTGGTTTCTTATTATTCATCAAAACATAATCGGGATTAATTTTTAGATATTTGACTAATTCCAAAACAAAATCATTTGCAGTAAAGTTTTTTGTTTCGCCCTTTGTCATAATATTGCAGACAAAGATTGTTTTTGCTTTTGATTTTTTTATTGATTCCTTAGTTCCTTTTACTAGTAAATTTGGGAGGATGCTTGTGTAAAAATCCCCTGGGCCAAGAATTATATAATCCGCTTCAAGAATTGCTTTTCTTGCAGGAGGAAATAATTTTACTTTTTTTGTTAAAAACAATTTCTTTACTCTTTCATTTCCTATTTTTGATTCTCTTTTTATTTTTTTTCCATTCAAAAGCTCTGCCCCTAAATGGCAATTACCCATTGTCACTGGAAGAACTTTTCCTTTAATTCTTAAAATTTCTGAAGCACTCAAAATTGCTTTGTCTTCTCTTCCCAGAATTTCATTTAGTGCAGTAAGCAAAAGATTACCTACACTATGCCCTTGGAGAGTCTTTCCTTTAGTAAATCTGTATTCAAATAATGTTCTCATTAATGGAGAATCGCTTAGCGCAACAAGGCACCTTCTTGCATCTCCTGGGGGAAGTATTCCAAATTCGTCTCTTAAAATTCCTGTACTTCCTCCTGAGTCCATCATTGAAACTATTGAGGTGAGTTCAAAGGGGAAATTTTTCAAGCCTGAAAGGATATTAAAAGAGCCTGTTCCTCCCCCTATAACTACAATCTTCTTCATTTAATCAAAACAAAGTTTTTGCTTTTAAAACGGGTTTGGTTCAATCCTAATGTTATTGCATTCGAATCAATCAATAAAAACCCTTCGCTCTTTCTTTTGTTTGAAATTAATTAAAATAAAAAATTGTTTTTGAGGTGTGTAAAATGTCAAAGATATTAAACGTTAAAGCAAGAGAAATTTTGGATTCGAGGGGTAATCCTACTATTGAATGTGATGTAGTAACAGAAGAGGGTTTGTTTAGAGCAGCTGTTCCAAGTGGAGCAAGTACTGGGATTTATGAAGCACTTGAGTTAAGGGATGGAGATAAAAATAGGTATATGGGTAGAGGAGTACTCAAAGCGGTTGAGAATGTAAATAAATTAATTGCACCTCTAGTTGTTGGAATGGATTCAATTAATCAAAGAGAAATTGATGAGAAAATGATTTCATCTGATGGGACTAAGAATAAATCAAAGTTTGGGGCTAATGCGATTTTGTCTGTTTCAATGGCTGTTTGTAAAGCTGGGGCTCAAAGTAAAGGAGTTTCACTTTATAACTACATTAGTGAATTAGCAGGGGTTAGTGAAGTGATTCTCCCTGTTCCAAGTTTTAATGTAATTAATGGAGGAAAACATGCGGGTAATGAACTTGCAATGCAAGAATTTATGATTTTACCAATAATGGCTCCTAATTTTAGGGAAGGATTAAGATATGGTGCTGAAGTGTTTCATACTTTAAGAGGAATAATAAAAGAAAAGTATGGGCAAAATGCGATTAATGCAGGGGATGAAGGAGGGTTTGCTCCTAACGTAAAAGATGCTCATGAAGCACTTGACTTACTTACTCTAGCAATTAGAAAAGCAGGTTATGAAGGTAAAGTAAAGATTGGAATGGATGTAGCTGCGAGTGAATTCTTTGATTTAGAAAAAAAATTGTATAATCTTTCTTTTAAAAGTAGTGAAGCCAATTATAAGAGTGGAGAAGAATTGATTCAATACTATGAAGAGTTAGTGGAAAAGTATGACATTGTTTCTATTGAGGATCCTTTTGATCAGGATGATTGGGAATCTTATTCAAAATTAACTGCTAGCTTAGGGGATAAAATTCAAATTGTTGGTGATGATTTGTTAGTAACTAATGTAGAGAGAATAAATCAAGGTATAGAAAAAAAAGCGGTTAATGCTTTGCTATTAAAAGTAAATCAAATTGGTTCAATTACTGAATCAATTGATGCGTGCAAATTGTCTCAAAAATCAAATTGGGGTGTAATGGTTTCGCACAGAAGCGGAGAAACTGAAGACAGTTTCATTGCAGATCTTGTAGTAGGACTTAGAACTGGTGAAATAAAAACTGGTGCGCCTTGTAGGAGTGAAAGGTTAGCAAAGTATAATCAATTACTTAGAATAGAAGAAGAGTTAGGGGAAAAAGCAAAATATTCTGGAATCAATTTTAGGAAGCCTTAAAAACTTCCTAAATTTTAGAGTATTAAATTAAATAGATTTAAATCAAGTAAAAGTATTATTTAATTAAAAATTATTTTGAATTGGGTAAAGAGTTGTTTTTTGTGAGTAAAGTAATTCTAGTAATTAGGGATGGCTGGGGTTTTAGAAAAGAAACTAAAAATAATGCGATTTTTCAAGCTAGTACTCCATTTACTGACGAAATAATGAATTATTATCCCCATACTTTAATTAATGCTAGTGGGCCCGCAGTTGGTTTACCAAAAGGTTATCAAGGGAATTCAGAAGTTGGTCACATGACTATTGGTTCAGGGAGAATAATTTTTCAATCCTTGGAGAAAATTAACTTGAGTATTAAAAACAAAAGTTTTTTTGAAAACGAGGCTCTTCTTGGAGCAATTAATAACTCAAAAAAAAATAATTCTACACTTCATTTAATTGGATTATTTCAAATTGAAGGGGTACACTCTCACTTAAATCACTTGCTTGCTTTACTTGATCTTTGCAAAAAACAAGGATTCAAGAATGTAAAAATTCATGCGATTACTGATGGGAGGGACTCGCCTGTAAGGGACTCTATAAAGCATGTAAAGAGAATTGAATTAAAATTAAAAAAACTGGGTTTTGGAGAAATAGCGACTATTAGTGGAAGATTTTATGCAATGGATAGGGATAAACGTTGGGAAAGAACTCAAAAAGCATATGATTGTATTGTTTTGGGCAAATCAAGAAAAGATTATATTAATTCAATAAGTGCTATTAAAGAGAGTCATAAAAATAATATTACTGATGAATTTATTGAACCAACAAAGAAAAGAAATTATGGTGGAGTAAAAAAAGAGGATTCAATTATTTTTTTTAATTTTAGGACCGATAGGACAAGACAACTTACTAAAGCAATTGTTGAAAATAATTTTGAGGGGTGGGATAGAAAACCATTAAACGTATTTTTTACTGCAATGACTCAATTTTATACTCCTATGAATGCACAAATAGCTTTTGGTGAAGAGAAACTAGATAATTTGCTTGGGAAAGTAATTAGTGATAATAATTTAAGACAATTAAGAATTAGTGAGACTGAAAAATATGCTCATGTTACATTTTTCTTTAATGGACAAAATGAAGAACCTAATAAAAATGAGGACAGAATATTAATTCCTTCTCCAAAAGTAATTACTTACGATTTGCAACCAGAGATGAGTGCTTTTTTGATTACAGAAAAGTTGATTGAAGAAATAAAGAAACAAAAATATGATTTAATTGTAGTTAATTTAGTTAATTGTGATATGGTTGGACATACAGGAGTGTTAAACTCAATTTTAATGGCTGTAGAGACTGTGGATAAATGTTCTGAAAAAATTACAAAGACTGGATTAGCTAATGGATACACTACTCTAATTTTTGCTGATCATGGTAATGCAGAGGATCAAAGCAAAAAATGGGGTACTAGTCATACACTAAACCCAGTTCCTTTTATTTTAGTTTCTCCTGAAGAAAAATATAAAAAAGCAAAGTTAAATAAAAATTCTGGTTTAAGAGACATCGCTCCTACAGTATTGGATATATTAAAAATAAAAAAGCCAAAAGAAATGACTGGAAAGAGCATACTAAAAAATATTAAAAAATAAATGATTTTAATAAAAAAGTGATTTTTAAAATTTTTTAGCCTAATAGAACAATTCTTATTTATACTTATTTCTAAAAATTAATATGGTTGAATCTAGTCTAAGTTTAAATTCAAATGAAAAAAAAGAAGACCTTCTTATGGATAGTCTAAATTATTATTTAGGGATAGCCAAGCCTTATTGGATAATGTTTTTTATTATAATGAGTTTAATCACAATTATTTTTTTAATAGAATTTGGGCAAAATTGGATTTATAAAACAATAATTGATTTAGGAGCGGATTTTGCGTCAGACAAAATAACCAAAGTTTTTTTCATTAACGAAGCTCTTTATTTAGGGATAATCTTTTTTATTTTAGTTTTAGTATCGGGAGCAATTAAATACATTCGATTAGTTTTTTTAAATAAAATGGAAGTAAATATGATGAGGGATATCAAAAAAGATATTTTTGATCATTTAATTGATTTATCTCATAAATTTCACTCTTCAAACAGAACAGGGAGCTTAATTTCAAAATTAATTAGGAGTGGAAAAAGTGTTGAAAGTTTGACTGATTTTATTACATTTCATGGAGGGCCTTTAATAATAAAATTGTTAATAGGTTTTTTTGTAATAGCTTTTTTTGATATTAGTTCTTCAATAGTAGTAATAGTAATGTCAACAATATTCATGATTTACAGTATTCTCTTACTTAAAAAACAGCAATTAGCAAATATTGAAAAAAATAATCAAGAAGATTATGAAAAAGCATTTATTAGCGATACTTTTTCAAATATTGAGACAGTTAAACATTTTGGGAAAGAAGATAGGATGAAAGACTTGTTTTTCAAAATAGCTGATGTTACTTCAAAAAAGTGGCTTACTTTTTGGAATTATTATAATACTACTGAAGCAGGACATGTTACTATAATTGGGTTAGGCACTATTGCAATAATGTATTTCTCACTTATTCGGTTTTTATCGGGTGAATTAACAATTGGTTCAGTTGTTTTTATTTACACTAGTTATATTGGATTAACTCTACCTTTATACGAATTTTTTTGGGGTGTGAGGAGATTGTATGAAGGACTTGCTGATTTGGATTCGGTAGTTAAATACAAAAAGATTCAACCTGACGTTAAGGATAAAAAAGGGGCTAAAAATATAAAAATAATTAGGGGAAAAATAGAATTCAAAAAAGTGAATTTTTATTATAACTCAAAAAAGAAGATAATTAATAATTTTGATTTAATTATTAATCCTTTAGAGAAAGTTGCTTTTGTAGGCCATTCAGGTGCAGGTAAAACAACTATAATAAAATTGCTTTATCGATTGTATGAAATTCAAGAGGGAGAAATACTAATTGATGATAAAAATATTAATAATGTTACTCAAAAATCTTTAAGAAACGAATTGAGTATAGTTCCTCAAGAATGTGTTTTATTTAATGATACTATTTACAACAATGTTTTATTTTCAAAACCAAGTGCTACCAAAAAAGAAGTTTTTTCAGCAATTAAAAATGCTCAATTACTTGATTTTGTAAATAATTTGCCTAAAAAAGAAGACACTTTGGTTGGAGAAAGGGGTATAAAATTATCTGGTGGAGAAAAACAAAGATTGAGTATTGCAAGAGCAATTTTAGCTAACAAAAAAATACTTGTTCTTGATGAAGCTACTAGTTCTCTTGATTCTAAAACAGAGTATGATATTAGAAAAGCATTTGAAAAATTAATCAAAGGAAAAACTACTCTAATCATAGCTCATAGATTAAGCACTATAATGAATGCTGACAAAATAGTTGTCATGAAAAATGGCGGGATAGAACAAATTGGGAATCATAAAGAATTATCAAATAAAAAAGGAGTGTATTCTTCCCTTTGGGAATTGCAAAAAACGGGTGAATTAAAATAAATAAGTTAATTAAATTTTTTTTTAAAAAATTGAATCAATTGGGCTTAATTAAAAAAAGTGTTCTTCGAGTATTTTAATCTAACTAAACACAAATATTAGGACATGGTTTTTTAAATAAGCTAAGAACATTACTAATACTAGTTAGTTAAGTAAAAAGTTTTTTGATTTAAAAAAATTAATATTTAATTCAAATTTATTTTTTATTTAATCAATTTTTTATTTAAATGTATTAGGTTGAAGGGTTTTTTAAAATGACTAAATTTATTGTAGTAACTGGAGGAGTAATTTCGGGGCTTGGTAAAGGAATACTAATTGCTTCTATTGGAAAACTTTTATCCTCAAAATATAAGTGTGCTGCTGTAAAATGTGATGGTTATTTGAATGTTGATCCTGGCACAATGAACCCTGTTGAACATGGGGAAGTATTTGTTCTTGATGATGGCACTGAATGTGACATGGATTTTGGACATTATGAAAGATTTATGAGTGTATCTGCAAAAGGAGATTGGAATTTAACAATGGGTAAAATATATAAGTCCATTCTTGAAAAAGAGAGAAAAGGAGATTATTTAGGAAAAACTGTTCAACTTATTCCTCATGTAACTGACGAAATAAAAAGTAGGTTTTACAAAATAGCAGATCAAGAGAAATGTGATGTTTTGTTAATTGAGATAGGTGGAACTGTAGGGGATATGGAGAATATGCTTTATCTTGAAGCAGTTAGGCAACTTGCAGGAGAAAAAGGAAGAGATAATGTAATGTTTGTTCATTTATCATATGTTCCAATTCCAAAAGGAGTTAATGAACAGAAATCTAAACCAACTCAATTAAGTGTCAAAACATTAAATGAAATTGGTATTTGGCCCGATGTTATTGCTGCAAGATGTGAAGATTATTTAACAGAAAAAATAAAAAAGAAAATTGCATTATTTTGTAATGTTGATGAGAATTGTGTTTTTACTGCAATTGATGTTCCTAGTGTATACTTAATTCCAGGTGAACTTGATAAACAAGGAGTGAGGGAAATAATTTCAAAAAAATTAGGTTTAGAATTACCTCTTGATGGAATACCTAATTGGAACAAATTAGCAAAAAAAATGGTTGAAGTAAAAAATTGTAAAGTTAACAACAAAATTAATATTGGAATTTGTGGAAAATACACTTCTTTAGGAGATTCATATGCAAGTGTTGTAGAAGCGCTTCATCACTGTTCAGCAAATTTAGATGTAGAGGTTTGTATTAAAATGATTGACACTGAAAGTATTGAAAAAAATCCTAATACAATTCAAAATGAAATAAGTAATCTTAATGGAATAATAGTTCCTGGTGGTTTTGGCAATAGGGGTTGGGAAGGAAAAATTGAAGTTATAAAATACGCTAGAGAAAATAAAGTTCCTTTTCTTGGAATTTGTTTGGGTTTACAATCAGCAGTTGTGGAGTATGCTAGAAATAAATGTAATCTAATTGATGCTAATTCTACAGAAATGAATCCTTCTACAAAAAATAATGTAATTATTTTAATGGATGCTCAAAAAAAGATTGTTGACAAAGGGGGGACTATGCGTTTAGGTTCATATGAGGCTAAATTAAAAGAGGGTTCAATTGTAAGTGAGTTATATTCTTCAAACTTTTCTTTCGAGAGGCATCGCCATAGGTTTGAAGTTAATCCAAATATTCATGAAATTTTAATTAAAAATGGATTAGTTTTGAGTGGATTATCTGAAAATGGGTTATTAGTAGAATATATTGAGTTACCTAAAATAATTCACCCTTATTTCGTTGCAACTCAATCACACCCTGAATTAAAATCAAAGCTAGAAGAACCAGCACCTTTATTTTTTGGTTTAGTTAAAAGTGCAAAGCAATTAAAAGAATTAAAAAAATTTATTTAATGGTGTTGATTGTAAATGGATGAAGAGATGGAACAAATGGCATTAAATTATTTTTATAATTTACCTAAAATTAAAAAAATAAAAATAATGAAAAAAATAGTTAATTTGCTCAAGGATAGTGAAAAAGTAGAGTTAGCAAAGATAATTTTAAAAAAATAGCTGGAAAAATAACTAACTAATTAAATCAAATCAAAAATCAGTCCTAATGCGTTGGTTTATAAAGCTTATTTCTTTAATTTTATTTAATAAGTTTACAAAAATGGTGAGTAAAAAAATGGCTACAAGAACCAAAGATACTAGCAGATTCAAAAAAACCCATGCTAGACAAAGATGGAAATGGTGTAAGAAAAAAACAAAAAGAATGAAACGAAAAAAAAGATATCTAAGACAAAGAGCTAGATCTTAAATTATTCAATTTAATAACATATTTTTTTTGTTTGGAGGGAATGTGAGATTTCCTCTAAATTTAATTGTTTCTAGATTTGGTTCCCAAAAAAGGTGAATTCGAATTACTAATTTAACTAGCTAGGGTCATCTATAAATTAAAGTTGATTTAAAATGAGTTTTTTATTCATAAAAAATAATTCTTTTTTGAAAAATGTGTTTGTTAATTATTTGAGGCCCAATAGAAGAAAAAGAGATTATGCTATTTTAAAAAAAAATTTAAATAAAAAAGAAAAAATATTAAATTTAGGTGCAGGAACTTGTTTATTGGATGAAATATTTTTAAAAAAGGGTTTCTTAATTGACTCTATGGATATTTATGATGGAAGTATGAGCGAGTTAGTTAAACCCGTTATTTATGATGGTAAAAAAATTCCTTCAAAGAATAATAATTATCATTCAATATTATTACTTAGTGTACTTCATCATGTTAGGACTCAAGAAGATTTATTAGATGAAGCTAAAAGAGTTGCAAAAAAGATAATTATTCAAGAAGATGTATTTGAAGGAAATTATAAAAAATTTTTATTTTCAGTGTTTGATAATTTAATTAACCTTGATTTTAATTTGAATCAAAATTATTATAATTCAGTTACAGAATGGGAAAAAATATTTAAAGAACATGGCTTATTAATTAGTTCAATTAATATTCGAAAAAGATTTTTAGGAATAAATCAAGCAACTTTTGTATTAAACAAAATCAAAAATTAATTTACCTTTTTAATAAGTGTTAATCGAATATTAAACTATTTGAAAATACTAAACATAAACCATTAAATAGTTTAAATCTTAACTTATTTTGATTGGGATGAAGAAAAGAGTTAATGTAAACAAAAAAAATAGTGTAATTGCTTCAATAATAATTCCTACTTTAAATGAAGAAAAAAATATAGTCAAATTATTAAAATTATTAAATAAACAAACTATTCCTAGAACAAATTACGAGATTATTTTGAGTGATAGTTCAAGTAATGATAATACTGTTAAATTATCAAAAAAATTAGTTGATAAGTTAGTGATTTGTAAAAGAAAAGGTGCTGGTTATGGAAGGAATTTTGGAGCTAAGTATGCTAAAGGAAAATATTTGGGTTTTGTTGATGGAGATACAATAGTGTCAAATACTTGGGTAGAGGGTCTAATTGAGAGTTTAAATAAAGGAGTGGGGGCGACTGGTCCTTTGACTAACATTGAGCGAGATTCTTTTTGGATTAATCAATTTTTTGTTTTTTGGGATTTACAAGCAAAAGTATCAACTTTCCTTGGGAAACCAATAATTTCTGGATTTAATTTTGGGATAAGAAAAAAGGAGTTTAGGGAGCTTAATGGTTTTGATGAATCTAATAAATTATATGAAGATATGCACTTATCATTTAGATTAGCTCAAAAAGGAAAAATTATTTTTTCAAACAAAATGAAGGTTTGTACTTCAGCTAGGCGTCAAAAACAAATTCCTCTTTATAAATGCGTTGCAATGGGTTTAAAGTATATTCTAACTAATAAAACTATAACCTGGGAAGAGTATAGACCTGATTTTAATAAAAATAAATAATTGAATTGGTGAATTAAATGGCAAAGAATAGTAAAAACAAAAGAAAAAATCAAAAAACTAAAATTAATTCAAATGTTGTAAAAAATTTAAAAGAAATTAGGATTAAGAACGTAAAGTATTCTTTTTTTGAGAGATTATGTGGTTTTATTGAATTAGGTAGGCCAATTGAGTGGAGTAAACCTTTGTTGAATATGACTCTTGCAATGTTAATTACTTTTTATGTTTATCAATTAGGAGTAAATTTACCATTGCTTGCAATTGGTTTTTTTTCAGTTGCAATCCTTTGGTCTGGACTTTATGCGTTGAACGATTATACTGACTGGAAAATTGATTTAATTCATGATGTTAAAAAATTTAGGCCTATTCCTAGTGGAAAGGTTACTCCAAAACAAGGACTTCTTTATTCTCTTACACTAGTGTTAGTTTCTTTTAGTATAGCTTTATTGATTAAAAATAATTTACTTGTATTATCTTTATTTGCGATGGTAGTTAATCAACTATTATATACTACTAAGCCATTTAGATTAAAATCTGTTAAAGGACTTGATTTCGTGTCAGGTTCAATGATTAATCCATTTTTTAGATACCTTTCAGGAATTGTTTTGTTTGTGCCTCAAGGGATTTTGTTAACAAGTCCTTTCCCAATATTACCTGTTATTTTTGTAGTAGGAATTCAATTTAGTGGTTATTCTCTTTATAGGTTATTTTCAAAAAAACATGATATTGCGACTAAAATGAAGAGTAGTGTGGCATTAATTTCTGAGAAGACAGTTAAATTATTATCTTACTTTGCAATAGTTTTGGCTGTTTTAAGTTATTTTATTCTCTTTTTGAATTATTTCTTACTAAAAGAAAAGCTACTTGGGTTTCTTCCTCCTCAATATTTATTAGCTTTGCTTGTGTCTGTAGTATTTGTACCTAAATTAGTTGGGGGAATATTAACTCCTGAAAAAGCGGATATGAAAAAGAATTATTCTACTCTGTATGGAGCAACAATAGCTTTTATTGTAGCAAATTTATTAATATTTATCTTAATTGGGTGAATTTAGTTTGAGAAAATTGATTAGAATTAAATCAAAGACTGGGAAAAGTTCAACAGAATGGAAAAAGATAAAACCTTTAATAATTGTTTTAAAGAATTTTTTAATTTCAAAAATTGGGAATATGATGCCTAGTAATTTTAATTATCTCTTTTTCAAGTTAATGGGAGTCAAGATAGAGAAGAATGTTCAATTAATGCCTTCGCCAGGTTTTGACTTTTTTTTCCCAGAACTAATTAGTGTTGGGGAAGGGACTATTATTGGAATGGATTGTTTAATATTGTGTCATGAATTCACTACTAATGAATTTAAATATGGGGGAGTAAAAATAGGGAGAAATGTATTAATAGGAGCAAGATCAGTGGTACTTGCAGGAGTAACTATTGGGGATAATTCAATAATTCCTGCAAACACTTTAGTATACACTAATATTCCTTCAAACATGATTGCTTTTGGTTCTCCATTACAATTTAAAAAAATAGAAAATAAAAGATAAGTCAATTTAGATTTTTTGATTGCATATGAAAGTATTATTCATTGTTAATGAGAATCCTGATTCAGGAATAAAAGTTTATGCTGACATCATTGCCAGAGAATTATCAAAAAAAGGGGTTATTGTTAATATTGATTCAAAGTATGATGAGAAGTATGATTTAATTCATGTTCATAGTTGCAGGCCAGAGAATTTAGCTAAAATGAAGATTCACCAACCATATACTCCTGTAGTTACTTCTACTCACATGACTAGTGGTGAAGTTCAAGGATTAGTGCCTGATATGGTATTAAGCATGCTTGATTTTGGTTTGAGTACATTTTACGTCTCTTGTGAGAAGGTATTTGTAACCTCACCCCATATAATGAAAGAATTGTCTAAAAATAATTTATTAACAAAAAAACTTATTTTACTTTCTTATCCTTTGGACAAGGATAGGTTTGAAAAAGTTAGTAAAAAAGAAGTTGATTCATTTAAGAAAAAAATGAATTTAGATAACAGAAAAAAAACAATTCTTTGTGTTGCATCAATCCAGTATAGGAAAGGTATTTTTGAGTTTGCAGAGGTTGCAAAAAAAATGCCTCAATACAATTTTGTTTGGGTGGGAAAAATACCTAATTTACCTTACTTAAAAAACAAGGATGAAATTAATGAACTTGTAAAAAATAACAAAGGAACAAATATTACTTTCACCGGGGCTTTGTATAAAAAAGATCTTGCGTGTGCTTACGCTATGTGTGATTTATTTTGGTTACCTTCATTTTCTGAAACATTTGGGTTAGTTATTATTGAAGCAGCTTCATTTGGAAAACCAGTATTAATTAGAAACATTCCTGTTAAAGAAATGTTCAAAGGTTTTGTTCAAACCTATTCTTCAACTCCTGATGAAAAGTTAATTAAAATTCTTGAGAATGAAAAGTTTGCTTCAAAATTAGGCAAAGCTGCATCAAAAACTCTTAAGAAATTCTCATTAAATAAACACATTGATATTCTTGTAAAGGAATACAAAAAAGTTGCTAAAAAATAAAATCTAATTACTTTTAGTTAATTATTTAATCAACTAAAGACATTGATTTTGCATGGTGTTTAAACGAAGTATTGTTCTTCATGGGGGAAGAAAGCCAAGAAGAGTATTATCAATTAATCCAAAGAAACTTTTGCACAAAGGTTATTATGAATCGAGTGGACTTTTTGATGTTGAAGTTACTGTTGCAAATAAGAAGGGTAGGACAAAAAAACTAAATCTTGTTGAAAAAAAGTTTTTTCCCTGCACTGAAAAAGAAGTTTCTCCCAATATAAGAAATCCAATTGGACACTTAAGAACAGTTCAATCCCTCTCTGAATTAAATAGAAGAGAAAAATTGGGTTTGAATATTTTACCAACTGTTAGGTTAAAGAAAAACAAAAATGCTCCTCCTAGTTTGATTGTAACAAAACTAAAAAATTTGGTTGAATACAAAAATCTAAAAGGAACTGATAAAACAGAAGTTGATTTGAAGCTCAAACACATAAAAAAAGTTTTGTGGAAACATGGTTACAATAGGCATAGTGATTTTTTCTTGTTTGAAAGAAATCCTTTAACTGGAAGAATAACTATTTGGGTAGCTGATTTTGGTAATTTAGTTAAAAGAAAAAATATTGCAAAAATGGATGAGTGGCTTGGAACTAATTAATGCGTCGGCAAATTGGTTTAAAATTGTTTTTAAGCAGAAAATTAAAACTATTTTTCAAGGAGGAGTTTTTGTGGATTTGAATGAAGAACATTAAATCAAGTTCTATTGTATTAAATGGTTCTTAATGTTACAAAATGGGTCGCCGTAAACACAGGAACACAGGGATATTAAACCCATTTTGTTTGACTAAAAAGCGTAACTATTTATTTAACAAAAAAGAAGAGTATTTTAGTGATTTGATGAAAAAAGAATTTTAATTTAAAGTTCTATTTTTTTATTCATTTTATTAAAAATGAACCAACTTACTAGGCAAAATGTAAAAAAAGCGCATTTTTTTAAAAAATGAAGAA
>Ga0172381_10003166_pt1 | contig 17612 bp, 20 predicted proteins | sample Leawel6488metaG_FD_119754 | JGI IMG/M metagenome (GOLD analysis project Ga0172381, IMG submission 119754) | Leachate microbial communities from a municipal landfill in Southern Ontario, Canada - Leachate well 64-88 metaG | ecosystem: Engineered > Solid waste > Landfill > Unclassified | place... | reverse complement strand
TATGACTTTGCGGTCGTAGAGATAGAAAATGTCAATGAAGATTTTTATGATGATAGATTCCCAATATCGAGAAAAGACATAGAGATAATTAACGATTATCTGGTCACGGGAGAAAATGAGGATAAGGTTATTCATGAATGGACTAAGATATATCGGCACAGATTGTTTTCTGAAAACTATAGTCAGATAGAAAATATTATCGAATACTTAAAAAAGAAACCCACAGGCAAGAGGGCTCAGGCAAGCATATGGAAGCAGGAAGAAGATATGTACGGAGAGATAGGACCTTGCTTACAGGTCGTGTGGACGGAAATAACGGATAATAAGCTGGATATGCATGTCCACATGCGGACTTCCGACTGTTATGGGAAATTCCTTATGAATTTAAATGAATTTGCGGCGCTGCAGAGATATATGGCCAAGCGTCTGGGTATTGAAACCGGCAAGTATGTGCAGTTTACGGATTCTCTGCACTTTAATTATACTGACAGGGAAAAAGTAGAGAATTTGATCGGACAAATATAAAAGGACTTAAGTTTGAAACCTAAGCCCCTATTAAATATTTTGTAGATAATTCAGATATATCTTTTTGGCGATTTCGGAAATGCCAAAATTGTAAGATATTACCTGAAAATCAAATAGTCCTTCGTAGCCTCCTGTCTTGAATTCATAAAATTCCTTACGAGCAGCTTCTATCCTGCCCGCATCCTTATTTCTTTGATCCTTTCCTATTCTTTCTTGTAGTTCTTCCCAAGAGGGTGGACAAACATATACGGCATACAATTGGCCGGGGAAAGAATGGGTCATTATTTCCATCCGGCTAATTGGCCAATCCAGCACTGGAAAAAGATTTTCTTCCAGTGCTTTTGTAATGGGCTCAATAGGAGTGGCGTACCTTATTCCATATAAATTATTGATAGTAAGGAATTCGCCGTTCTCTTTTCTTAAGTCCATTTCCTGATCGCTTATATGCACTTTGTCAGTTTCGTTTTCTCGAAGAGGACGAGTGATATAAGGCGATATGTATATGAAACGTTCGTCCATCTGCCGCAATTCTCTTATTATAGTGCTCTTGCCTGTACCCGAAGGTCCAAGCAGGAGTAAGAATTTTGTCAAATGCTTCTCATCCTCCTACTAACATTTAGTTCGTTTTTAAGTTCTGTTATCCGTTCCTCGACTAAATCTTGCCAGCTTTTGCCTTCTTCCGCAGGGGAATACAATATTTTTCTGGAAGAATTGGCAAAGGCGCAAGATTCTTCGTCTGTAAATAGATGTTCGAATCCATTATAGCTTCCGCCTTGAGCACCGACACCTGCAAAGAGGATGGGGGTTTTATTAGGAATTGCTTGTCTGACTTTTTGTAAATCAACTCCGGCAGTGGATGATATAACGGGCACTATATTGCCATGCTTATCCCATCTATTCATCGCAAGGTCTAGAATAACTTCCCAGACTTTTTGCCCTGATTGAGTTACAATATCTTGGACTACCGCGCTTCCTTTGTTGCTTGTTTTTACCAACACCACGACAATCTTATCGGGATAACCTTCCAGAGAGGTGAATACCTCGTCGCCCATATAAGGATTAACCACAACCCCGTCAGCTTTCAACCGATCGAAAATACTAGGAGCATAAAAAATTTCCATAGTGTTGTCTATGTCTCCAATCTTGCAATCGATAATGACGGGAATTCCCGGGTGCTTTTCGTGGATATATGCAATAATCTCCTTAAGGAGATTATATCCTGAAGGCAGTATATCAAAACAGGCCTTTTGTATTTTGTATGCACATACGTGAGGCGCTGTAATTTCGATTACTGTTTTCAGGAAAATATACATCTTTTCCCTGTCCGAACAATCCATTTTTAGAATTGCTTGCGGCAACTTACTCTTGTCAGGATCCAAGCCACAACATGCAAAGGTATTCTTTTGTCTTGCTCGGTTTCTTAGCATTTCTATAGACTTCATTCTTGCTCCTCTATGTCAGGATGAACAAGTCCAATATGTCCGAGACAATCCTGCTTTGCAGTCAGGTGACGCCTAGTATTTTCATTCGGCTTTATTATAACTGGCACGTAGTCCGGTATAATATAACCGTTTTCTTGAAATACTTCGGCCTTCTTGGGATTGTTGGTTGCTAACCTTATCTGGCATTCTGTAGAAACTTGGAAGAATTTAAGAATGCATATTACTCCGGTGTATGTTCTTACGTCAATAACTCCACCAGGGGCCAATAGGCAAGCAGCCTCCACGGTGTTTATCTTAAACTCATCCTGCAGCCATAGTGTAGCAAGTTTGAATGGCAATCCCATGCCTCGACCGTCTTGTCTTGGAATATGGATTATTATTCCTTCGCCCACTTCGGCGATAGTCTTCATTGCCAAATCCAGCTGATCGCCGCAATCGCAGGTCATATCGTTAAATACTTGTCCGGTTTCACAACCAGAGTCCGTTCTTAGTACCAACTCCTTATCATTCTTGAAGATTGGAAGGAAAGTTTCTTCATCAATTTCTCCTTTTAGGATTACAGAATATTTCCTCCATTCATCGTCAATTCGGAAGTCATATTCCCAAAATTTTCCGTATGGAGTTGTTATTTTTCCTACCCCTTTGAGCTCTACCATAAAGTAACGGCCTAGGTCGTTTTCTTGGACGAATACTCTTTAGGCAGGAATTTGCATGCTCCTGTGGATTTTATCAAGAAGATTATTTAGATCTTCCAAATCCAATCCATTTTCTCGTGCTATTGATTCTGGTGTCATATCTGTGGGGGAGTGGGGTTTCATCTTATTACCTCTCTTTACTTTTTCACTATCGTTTTTTTGATTGAACCTTTCAAGACTCTGAATGCAAGTCGTTGCTCCGGTTCATAAATCATCGGAGTCGCGATAAGAGCTCCGCAAGCCGGACAATTTATATTCGGCAGTTGTGATCCTGCCGAGGTATTATCCAAGCCCCCAGTGCTCTCACAGTCATGTATTCTATCTAGATACATTCTCAATAGGGAACCAGGTCCGTCTTTCTGATAGAAAGCTATATTGGCTCCGCATTGACTGCAGTCTATTTTCAGGATTTTTGATGTACCACCTCTAGTTCTAAGGTATTTATCCTTTTTGATTTTATAGGTTTTTTGAGAATTGTTACTCATTTAATTTCTCCTTAATAACTTTAACTTTTGGCTACTACTTTTTAAAGGACTGGCTTATTGTAAAACAAATGTAGAAAAAAGTCAACCATTTTGAAAATGGTACAAAGTTCATCTTTTTTATACTGTCTCATTTGTCTCATTTTGCTATTTAGACTCCGACCCGTTCCCGTCTTGAATTCTCAGAAAGATAGTCCAGAGAGGCTTTATGGGATTGAAGCTATTTGGTTCTAGACCTGCTTGGGGAGCAAATAAAGAAAAGCAGTCTTTTTTCAGACTGTTTTTCTTTATTTGTTTTGAGATTGAGACTCGAAGTTTATGCCCAGTAGCGCAGCGGATGGGTAAGTCCCTGTCCCCGAGCAAATAAAATAATCGCTTATTTAGACGGTTATTTTTTATGAACCAAGAGAGACTCGAACCATACAGGCCTTAGAGTAGGTTGTTGGTAGGACATTCCGTTAGGGGTAATGATTAGTTATTCTACGTAACTATTATACCTCAGACGGGATGTCTTTTGTTTAAAAGGGAATTGCACTTCAGAATAGAATTTAAGTTTCGAATATTGACAAATATAAGATTCTGTTGTACCTTATTAAAAATGAACTTATTGAAATGAGTATTACTAGAAGGTGATATGCCATGTGCGAAGATCCAGATTGTGAAAATTATAAGGAAGAAGAGCTTCTTAGAAAATGCGATAGTCAGAATATCGTAGATTCTTTCAACAGTATTGTCATGGATCCTTGTTTCCAAGAAATCAGGAAGAAGTTTGATGATAATACCGTATTAGTGAAGGAATGGGTAGAGTGTGCGAAAGACGGTTTAGACGATGTAAGATCCGTATTTTTTGAGAAACTCTTCGTGGTTATTTTATTGAAAATGACGGAGGGGGACAAGTGCAATGATAAGATAGTCAAGATATTGGCAGATAAAATCAATTCATACCAGTATCAACCAGGTTATTGCCAGGAGGAAGAGAAGGAGTGGTATAACAAAGGAGTAATTATGGCGACAGAGAGAATACCTCTGTTTATAAAAAATTTAAAAATTTAAAGACTGAGAATGAGCCACTATATCGAAAAACGGTAAAAGTGGCTTTTGTGTTGTCGATTAATCTTATTTTCATTTTCAAGTATTTGCAACTTCCCGTAATGTCCAGGAATTGCAGTGTAACCTTAGATATCGTAAAGATATGAACAAGGCCTCTATCAAGCGTAGATGTTTTTTATCTAAACTGTCGCCCAATTATCATTTACACAAATACCTATAATGACCACTTATCTTATAATCAAAAAGCACGTCATCTATTTTTGGCCCGGCGCCGATATTATGGACAATCAGCGGTACGCCATTCTTGCTGAAATTACTGACCAGTCCGATATGGGGTCGGCCCGAAGGCATGTCCCAAGTCACGATGTCGCTGGGCCGATAAGACCCGGGATTTTTTGAAATCTCAAGTTCTTCTCCGAAACGTCTGAAGAAGACTTGGAGATTGGGGACGCGACGATGATCTATGTTGGTGTCAGTCTCAGCTAGCCCCCACTTATCAGGATAGAGTCCAAAATTTTTGACCATATCTTCATGGACTTCTTTTTGCAAATCAACGCCTGCTGAGCGGTACGCTCTTATTATCACATCGGTGCAGACTCCTCTATTCGAGGGAATATCGCCGTTTGGATAGTCTATCTGGAAATAGGCCGGGTCGTAAATAACTTTTTTTGTGGTCTGCTCAACTGCCGCTTTTACTATATTTTTGGTGAAGTCATCGTCTATCACCTTAGTCTTCCAATCTGTTCTATCATCAAATTTTTCGCTAAACCCTATAACCTCACGGATGATACCTGCGACATTACGCTCGCTCATTTTTAATACGATTAAGATGGAAGATAGCAACGCTAAACATGAGATGATTGATATTGATGTATATTTCTTCATAAGATATGGATATGATTTTACTTCTACCTATATCGTAGTATAAAACCTTTTATTAATCAATCTGTGGATGGTTTTCCGAAAGCAGTTTTTTTGTAGGCTGATTCTATTGATTTTTTTTGGGTTATATCTTTTTTGTTAATCGTTGATAAAAGTCTCGATATTTTTATAAAGACGAAAATTTTTGTCAGACATTCTATTTTCGTCTATAATATGTATATATCATAGGGTGTTACATCCTAGCTTTAATTATTTATCTCAAGAATCATGAGAAGAGAATCAATGGTGCTTCCCGTTCTGTGTTTATCGCTTATCTTGGTGGCTCCGGTTAGGGCGGAGGAGGTGGCGTCAGACACTGCGAGTGCCGCAACGATTGACGAGGCGACAGCGGATAACTTGACTGCTACTGATGTTGAAGCAGACGAGGAGATAGTCAATTTAGCAAGCGGGGGCTCTCTGGACGAAGCTGTAACAGAAATTGAGGATTTTGATGGCACTGAAGTGGATGAGATCGAGAAGATTCCTTCAAATTTCGGTCTGTGGTGGAGAAGCGTGCGGGAGACTCTGACTCTGACATTTACGTGGGGTGAGATGAATAAGGCGGAAAAGGCTTTGAAATTTGCAGAGGAGAGGATGCGGATTGCTCAGATGATTGCGGAAAAAGCGCCTGATGATACAAAAGCTCAGGAAAAAGCTCAGAAGATGATTGAGAAGGCGCAAAAATTTATGGAGAAGGTCGAGACCAAGAAAGATAAATGGAGTGAGGGTGCAAGTCAAGAGAAGATGGAAAAGATGGTAAAAAATATCGCGATTCATCAGAGCAATTCGGATATGATTTTGGATGAATTGGAGAAAGAGTTGGCAGAGGGTGATACGACAGCTATCAGCGAGCTACGGGAAAAGGGAGCGGGGTCATGTTCACGCTTGCTGAATGCTGTTGCGAATGAAAATATCTCGGCGGAAACCAAGGAACATCTGGAAGAGGTGAAAGCGCGCATTGAGGAGCATGCGACGGAAGTGGCTGAGTACAATATGGAAAGAAAAACTTTACAGGAGAAAGTCCGGAACGGGGAGGAGAGTGCCAAAGCAGATCTGCAAGCGCTGAAAGAAGAGAGGCAGACTCAGCTTCAAATCAGGACCGAGAATGTGGAACAGATAAAAACTCAGCTGGAAGAGCAGGCGGCTGCGGGTGACATCAAGGCGGAAAAGAAGCTGGAAATCATAAACAGAGTACAGGAAAATCAGAAGCAAACAGAGGAAGCGGCGAAAGAAAGTATTCAAACGCAGTCGCAGGTGCAGACTCAGACACAAGTGCAGACGACGACAGGTAAAAACAATGATCAGAGTGATAACGGTAGCAATAGTGCTGCTAGAGACGAAGAGGTTCAGGCCCTCGGCGAAAAAATACAGGCTGTCTTGGATGAAAAGAATAAGGTATCCGAAAGCGCGAACGTCGCTAACGGAGCTGGGGCAAATAAGAAGTAGAGGATAAGCGACATTATAGTACGTACAACAAAAAACTCCGAGATGATCGGAGTGTTTTCGTTCTTGATAAAAGTATTTATGGCCCATTTGCACTTTAACCTTTTTGTTTCAGTTTTGTTTCAGTCAAAACTTTTTATACGATGTCTTTTGATTCTCCTCTTTGAGAGGGGTGGTACCAACATAAGCGTAGCGTTGTTGTCGTGCGGGGTGTGTAGGGACGGTTTGTGACTCATGACTACAATGTTACACGGTAATTGCGTTTATGAGATGAAATACCAAATTGAATAACCTTATCCTGCAATCCAGTCATACAGCATTTGGAATTTCTCTCGCTTCGGACGGTATTGCCACGTTATACCGTAATCGTGGCGACAGGGAGAGAAGTATCTCTTTCGCCAAAGGTTACGGCGTAGCGAAGGCGGATAAAAGCGAAATCATTATGTCACGGATTAGTTAATTTTGCATAAATCATCCGTACTTAGTCAATTCAACACACCCCTCGCAAAGTTATCGCTAAAGCTATAACGGCTCTTCCCCTTCTCGAGATGGGAATCTAAAACCGGGTTTACCATGATGAAAATATGTTTCGAGAAGGTAAGGAGGAACAAGCGTGTCGTTTGTCTTGACTTTCTATGCGATTTACGTTATCCTAGATATAGATAAAGAGTTCGTTTTCATACAACTCGTTTAAGTTGGAGCTGTTTTTTTTAGTTTAAGTCACAATTATGGCAGAAGAAGTAATCTTGAGATTTGATGAAGTTACATTTGAATTCATACATAAGAAGCCTTTATTGGAAGAGGCGAGTTTTTCGGTGCGTAAAGGGGCAAAGCTTACACTGATGGGGCAGAATGGTGCGGGCAAGAGCAGCCTCTTCGGACTTATTCGGGGTGAATTAAAGCCGATAAAGGGGCAGATATCGATCAATAAGGATTTGACAATCGCGACAGCGTTGCAAGTCGTGGCGCGTGAGGATCTGGAACTGACAGTGGCGGAATATTTTGCCAAGGCTTTCGGTCAGGTACAGCCGAATCTTTTGAGTCTGGTGAGCAAAGTGATGCGGGCGGTAAATCTTGAAGTGCCGACGGATCGTAAGGTAGGCGAGCTCTCGGGTGGACAGCAGGCGAGATTGCTTCTGGCTTTTGCGCTTATCCAGAATCCAGACATATTGCTTTTGGACGAGCCGACCAACAATCTGGACGAGAAGGGAATCGATCATCTCATCAATTTTCTTATCGCTTACGACAAGACCGCAATCGTGATTTCGCATGATGCTGGATTCTTGAATTGCTTTACGGAAGGCGTCCTCTATCTCGACAGTTTTACCAAGAAAATCGAGAATTATGTCGGTGACTATTATTCGGTGGTGGAGGAGATAAATTCTCGTATCGAAAAAGAGCAGAAGAAAAATGCTCAATTGGAAAAACAAATCCAGGATCGCAAGGAGAAAGTGAACTTTTTCGCGCACAAAGGGGGAAAGATGAGAAAGCTCGCTTCCAAGATGAAGGAGGAAACAGCGGAGTTGGAAGAGAATATGGTAGAAGTGCGGCGCGATGATAAGACTATACGTGATTTTACGATTCCTGTGCAGGAGGATATCAGCGGAGACATCGTGACGATAAAGTCTATGAGCATTATGCGTGAGGGCGAGCCGATAGAAATCGAGGTTAATAAAATTTTGCACAAGAGGTCCCGTTTGCAAGTTGTCGGTCCGAATGGAATGGGGAAGAGTACACTTTTGAAATCTTTGGTAAGCAGCGAAAACGAAGGCGCGAAGATTGCCGAGGGTGTGCGTGTCGGGTATTATTCGCAGGATTTTTCCGCGCTTGATTTTGACCAGACGGTGTTTGATTCGCTCAAGAGCGTGATGATCGGCAGCAATGATGAGCAGTATATGCGATCAGTCGCGGCGGGATTCCTTATCACGGGTAATCTGATGGCGCACAAGGTCTCATATCTCTCAGAGGGGCAGAAAGGGCTTTTGTCTTTTGCGCGGTTGGTACTGATGAAGCCGGGATTGCTGGTGATGGACGAGCCGACCAATCATATAAACTTCCGTCACATTCCGGTTATCGCCGAGGCGCTCAATAATTATGAAGGAGCGATGATATTGGTGAGCCATATGCAGGAATTTGTGGAGGAAATAAAATTCGATGAAGTATTGGATTTGGAAACTATATAAGGAGAAAGTTTTTAAAGACGAGTAAGAACAGTCCTTCGGATGCGGTAAGGACTGTCCTTTAAATAGGAGCAGAACGGCCTGATGGAGGGGGGGGCTGTTTTTTTGTGCTGTTAAGAAAATAAGCATATAATCCTTGACTTTGTTTGCCGGAGTGATATAAATATACTGATGTCACAAAATAACATTAAACCAGAAAAACCTCTTCTTGTAGTTCATCGGTATTGTTGGACAAACCCAACCGACAAGCAGACAAGGGGAATGATATCGGTTGAGAGCAAAAGAAAAACTCTCAAAGCATGCGAAGTCCTTATGCAAGAAATCCGAAAAAATTTTCCGGGTATGGACTTAGACGAAGTGGTAGTTGTCCCGCATAATATAAAGGGACTACCGGGAGACATGGGTGTTACGTTTAACATAGAAGGGGAGGTGCCGTCTAATTATTTGGAAATCGGCAAGTTTTAAAATTAGAACTGAATCTGTATTGCGTCTCGTACGACCCGGCGAGAGCAAATAATAAATTTAGGGTCTATTTTTTTGAAAAAATATACCATTTGCTGCGTATTAATAAGTAGAGATGCTAAATGGTAATATTAATATATGAAAAAAGACAATAAAATACTAAGATCGATTTTTGCGGCTTTCGGTGCTATCGTTCTTATCCTCTCCGGTTCGTTTGTTTTTGGCAATAAGGAAAAGGCTGAAGGCGATTCCGTTTCAAATAGTGGGAATGACGATAAAGTGGCAGTTGCGGACGCTCCGCAGACTAACCTCGCGGTATCGGCCAACAGATGTCGTGGTTGCGGGAAATGCGCGCAGATTGATCCGGAACATTTCGCTTTGGATGTGGAGAACCGTATCGCTATCGTCATTTCGAGCGATAATCTGAGCTCAAAAAAATTGACATCGGCCGAAAAGGCTTGTTATGACGGTGCAATCATAATTTCTTAAATCTAAAATTATGACCGGAGAATATAATTTTTTCCTGATATCCGCAGTCACTTTGGGAGCTTATGGTATAAGCTGGTTTTTGGTAAAGAAAAAGAGCCTCACATTGTTTCAGCACAGGAAAATTTGGAATATAGTTTTGCTCGTCAGCTTTCTTGTCTCGGGAGTCTTCGGAATGCTGATAACTTTTCTCATCGATAGCGGTATCCGCGTCTCTTTCTATCCGAATATCTTGCGACTTCATGTCGAGTTGGGTGTAGTGATGGCGCTGGCGTCATCTATCCATTTGTTGTGGCACAAGCAGTATTATTGGAATGTGAAAAAGGTGGGCGTGCATAAGGGAATAGATAAATCTCCGAAATCTTAAGTGCGTTATCTATAAAAGCACAGTTGAAAACTTAAAATATCCAGTATCGATAAAAAAGCGGATAATATCCGTTTTTTTGTATTAAATAGACGTATTGCGAGCAAAATGGGCTCTATCCGCTTTCAACTATGATAGCTCTTGATTATTTTTATCTTTTATAGTATTATAAGTAAACTATGGTTAACTTATCAAATATGCCGAAGCAAAGTCAAGAAGATTATTTACGTGCGATATACTCGCTCTTTGAAAAGAGCGGTGATGAAGGCGTAAGCTCAGTGGATATTGCCACGGAGATGAAAATTTCGAAAGCGGCGGTTTCCAAGATGCTGAAGAAATTGGACGAAGCGCATTTGATCAAAATGACTCCGTATTCCAGTTTTAAATTCCTCGCTAAAGGGAAGAGGGAGGCGGAGAAGGTAATCTATAAGCGTCGCATCGTCGAGGTTTTTCTTTTGGAGGTGCTTAAAGTTGATAGAGATAAGATATCTGCGGAGGCGCACGCTTTGGAGCATTCTTTTTCGGATGATTCCATTAAGAGACTGGCAAAGTTGCTGGGCGATCCCGAGGTGTGTCCTTGCGGGAATAAAATTCCTAAGATAAAATAAATAAATTTTTTAAGAAATGACGAGTATAACGAAATTTCACGAAGGTGATATCATCCGTATTCGATTGCTCGAATGTGGTTTGGGTTTTCAAAAGCGTATGGCGGAGCTCGGTATTTTTGCGGGCGCTGAAATCGAGATAGCGAAAAACGACGGCAGAGGTCCTTTATTAGTTAAAGTGTTTGATTCTAAAATAGTTCTAGGTCAATCGGGAGCACAAAAAATATATGGAGACAAAATATGATCTTACGGTTGGCTTGGTCGGCAATCCTAATGTCGGTAAGACCAGTCTTTTTAATCTACTTACTGGCGCGCGTCAGCATGTCGGCAATTGGCCGGGCAAAACAGTAGAGAAGAAGGAAGGTGAATTCAACTTTGAGGGCAGAAAGATTAATCTGGTGGATTTGCCGGGGGCTTATAGTCTCAGCGCTTATACCGAAGAGGAAACTGTTACCTCTGATTTTATTTTCAAGGAAAAGCCCGAAGCGGTCGTGCATGTCATCGATGCGCAGAATTTGGAGAGGAATCTTCTGATGACGATACATCTGATTGAGATGGGGTCGCCATTGGTCGTAGCTCTCAATATGGTGGATAGGGCGGAAGCCAAGGGTATCCATATCAATACTGCGAAACTGGCGGAGCTGTTGGGTGTGCCTGTGGTCGTTATTAATGTCAGGGAGAATCGGGGTATCGACGAACTATTGCGGGTTGTATTGAAAAGGGAGGCGCGCTCGATTTCAAGAAGTAAAATCAATTATGGACGTGAGGTCGAAGAGGAACTGGAAAAATTAATTCAGATTGTTTCTTTCGACAAGGACATCGAGAAGAAAAATAGAAAATGGCTTTGTCTCGGACTTCTCGAAGAGGATAAGAATGTGGCGGCAATCTTTGCCGATAAGCCATATTCTATCGAACTTTCTGCAGCTCAGGAAAAGAGTATACATCACTTGCAGTCCGTTCTGGATAAAGACATGGGGGCGGGGTTCGCGCGTTTACGCTATGGCTTTATCGATGGATTGATAAAGGAAACTGTGACGCGAAAAATAAATAAAGGCAAGACTATTACGGAAAGGCTGGATGATTATGCGCTCAGCCGTTTTTGGGGGATACCGCTTTTTCTGTTTGTTATCTTTCTTGTATTCCAGATTTCTTTCAAACTGTCCGAATCCGCTTCCGGTTTTATAAGGGGAGGCTTTCATGCCATAGCCTTGGGAGTTACTTCGTTATTGAGTATGTGGGGAATGTCGGATTGGACAACCTCTCTTGTGGTTGATGGCATTATCGGCGGCGTGGGCAATGTTCTGATTTTCGTACCGATTCTCGGTATGTTGTTTCTCTTTATCGCGATTTTGGAAGATAGTGGTTATATGGCGCGGATTGCTTTTGTTATGGATCGTTTTATGCATAAGCTCGGATTGCACGGTAAAGCGTTCATCCCGATGATTTTGGGTTTCGGTTGTAATGTACCCGGTATTATGGCGACGCGTACATTGGAAACCAGACGCGATCGTCTCTTGGCGATTCTCATCAATCCTTTCATGTCATGCGGGGCGCGGTTGCCGGTTTATATCTTGTTTGCGGGTATATTTTTCCCCGAGCATCAGGGCGTGGTAATTTTCTCTCTTTATGTTTTGGGCATACTGATGGCGATCATAGTGGGATTTATATTTCGCAAATTCGTTTTCAAAGAGCTTTCTTCTCCGTTTGTAATTGAGCTTCCTTCCTACCATATCCCGAGCTTCAAGGGGGTGCTTATCCATGCGTGGGAGAGGACTTGGCTTTTTATCAAGAAAGCGGGGACATTGATTCTGGCATTTTCCGTTCTGATCTGGTTTCTGGCGAGTCTGCCGGTCGGAGTCGCCTATGGTTCCGAAGCGAGTCTAGCAGGAAGTTTCGGCCGGATGCTTTCGCCGTTCTTTGCGCCCTTGGGATTCGGCAATTGGCAAGCTACAGTCGCGCTCATTTTCGGTCTGGCAGGCAAGGAAATAATAGTCGGCTCTTTCGGCACACTCTATGGCGCATCGGGCGACGGTAGCGCACTTTCGCTCGCTTCGGCTCTCCGACAGGACTTCACGCCGCTCTCATCTTATGCGTTTATGGTATTCGTGCTTCTCTATACGCCGTGCATCGCGACGCTGGCGGCCATCAAGAAAGAGACCGGTTCTTGGAAATGGACGATATTCGTCGCGACATATTCGGTAATCATCGCTTGGCTTGTCGCCTTCGTGATTTATAATTTCGGCAGATTATTGGGCTTTTAAAATAAATTTATGAAAACAGTTGAAATTATTTTTGTTTCTCTAATTTTTTCCATTTCGCTAATTTATGCACTACGAGTCGTTATCGGTCCGTTCTTTTTGAAAAAAGGCGACAATCTTTGCAAGTATTGTCCGATGGCGGGGAAGTGTGAGAAGAAGTAGAAATGTTGTAGAGACGCGATTCATCGCGTCTTTTTTTATGTCATAAATACGAATTTATAAATGGAGCAGCAGACTTCAGTCCACGCGGCTATCCTATACAAATGAAATAACTGATAATAGATGGAGTAGCAGGTTTTAACCTGCATTGCTATCTGATGCTAATGGAATGTGTGATTGCGAAGGATTTAGCGACTTGGGACAACCGCGCGGGATGAATCCCGCTACTCCATTCTGCATATCACTTTTGTCATTCTGAGCGCAGCGTAGCGGAGTCGAAGAATCCCTTCTTTACAAATGAACTTTTTTATATGGTTATATCGTAATAAAGCTATTCCGGGGCCACAGAGGGCACAAGATATTGTGCCTCTACAATTCGGAATGACAAAGTAGGGGGTTATTCGCCTCAAAACTTTCAACCTGTCATCCCGAAAGGTGTACTCACCTGAGGGATCTGGGAAATGCCTAAGACTCTTATATTGTTCTTTTTTATAATAAAGCTATATTTGCATAGCATTATTCCCAGATTCCTCAATCGGATTACCTCATTTTGGAATGACAAATTTAGTTTTGTTTGATTTTTAGGGGGAAAGGAGATAGGATGAAAATATAGTTATAATTAATTGAAATCACATGCAAGACGTATATTCGAAGTCATTAGAACTTCACAAAAAACATAACGGAAAATTGGAAACCAAGAGCAAGGTGCCGCTTTCAACTCGAGAGGATTTGAGCTTGGCTTATACTCCGGGGGTGGCGGAGGTTTGTCGGGAGATTGCAAAGGATAAGAGCATATCTTTTACGCATACTTTTCGTGGCAATACGGTAGCTGTGGTGAGTGATGGGAGTGCGATTTTGGGATTGGGGAATCTGGGGGCGGAGGCGGCTTTGCCGGTGATGGAAGGGAAGGCGATTCTCTTCAAGGAATTCGGGGGAGTAGATGCTTTTCCGATTTGTTTGAATACGCAGGATGTTGAGGAGATAATAAAGACGGTGAAATTGATTGCGCCTAATTTTGCTGGCATCAATCTGGAAGATATTTCTGCGCCGAGGTGTTTCGAGATCGAGGAGAGGCTGAAAGCGGAGCTCGATATTCCTGTGATGCACGACGATCAGCATGGCACGGCGGTCGTGGTTTTGGCGGGTCTTATTAATGCGCTTAAGCTGCGTGGTTCGGATAAAGAAGATGTAAAAGTCGCTATAAGCGGCGTCGGGGCGGCGGGAGTTGCTACGGCAAAGCTGCTTTTGGAATATGGGTTCAGGCATATCACGATGTGCGACAGCAAGGGAATCGTCTGCACAGGGCGCGAGTGTATGAATCCGTCCAAGGATGAGATTGCTAAGATTACGAATCTGGAAAAAGTGACCGGTTCACTTGCGGATGCGGTCCGAGGTGCGGATATATTTATCGGAATGAGTGCGCCGGAGGTTTTGAATCTTGAAATGGTGAAAACTATGAACGAAAGACCGATTATTTTCGCGCTGGCAAATCCTGTGCCGGAGATTATGCCGGACGTGGCGAAAGAGGCAGGAGCGTATATCGTAGCAAGCGGCAGGAGCGATTTTCCCAATCAGGTGAATAATGTACTGGCTTTTCCTGGAATCTTTCGCGGGGCGCTCGATAGTCATGTGAAACAGATCACAGACGGGATGCTGATCCGCGCGGCGGAAGCGATGGCAGGAGCGGTGATTGATCCGACCACGGAGAAAATCATCCCCGATGCGCTCGATAGAAGTGTGGCGGAGAAAGTTGCAAAAGTGATAAGATAGAGTCTTTTAAGAAAATGCGACAATTCGCGTTTTTTTGATTAGTGTCTTTTTCCCGCAATGATAATCGGGGAGAGAGTATTGTTTTATATTCGGTATGCAAATGATATAATAGAAACATATTAAATATGTCTATGAAATTAAAACGATTTTCGATAAAGAGGCTGGTATTAGTGATGGTGGCAATTGCTGTATGCTTGGTTGTCGCTGTTTTGGCGATAAATTTTATGGTGCAAAAGACCAGTGAGAGCTTCATCTATAATGCGGATGATGTGTCGCAAAAAGAAGTGGCGCTGGTTTTGGGGGCGAAGGTGTATGAGAGCGGGCGTTTGAGCGATATGTTCCGCGATCGGGTCGATAAGGCAATCGGACTTTATGAGGCGGGAAAAGTAGATAAGATCTTGGTGAGTGGGGATCACGGTACGGAAGAATATGACGAGGTGAATGCGGCGAAAGATTATCTGCTTCAAAGTGGCGTGTCTGGGGCGGATATATTTTTGGATCATGCCGGGTTTGATACCTACGACAGTGTTTATCGCGCGCGGGATATTTTCCAGGCGGAGTCGATGATTATCGTGACACAAAGATATCATTTGCCGCGCGCTTTGTATATCGCTGATAAGCTGGGCGTGGATGCGGTAGGAGTCAGTGCGGATCTGCATACTTACGGCGGGGAAGACTATAGGAATTTTCGAGAGGAATTCGCGATAGTGAAAGCTTGGCTGGATGTTGCCTTGAAGTCGAAGCCGAAATTTTTGGGTGAGCCGATTCCGATTTCCGGAGAGGGATTCGCAAGTTGGGATTAATAGTTTATTATTTTACAAATTTCGAGATGACAGTGGCATTAAGATGTCATCCTGAACTTGTTTCAGGATCATTAGGATAATACGTTTAAAACTTTATATCCTGAGATTAACAAAATATATTGTTGCATTTAGAAAATGAGATATTAAATATAGTGAAACAGAGAAAGTATTGGAGAAATATATAGAGGATCCTGAAACAAGTTCAGGATGACACAAATAGGATATAGCGACAAGAAAACAATTTTTTTGTTCCACCTCACTCTGACCCTCTCCCGCTGGGAGAGTGGACGCGATGGTTATTCTTGTAATTCGTATCTAGCTTAAAAAAGTCTAATCGTTTAAAAAACACGGAAATGCAAAAGCGAGTGCGGGCTATAATTTGCGAGGAGGATAGATATCTTTTTATTCATCGCGTCGTGGAGGATAGGGAATATTGGGTCTTTCCAGGCGGAGGAGTGGAGGGGGGTGATGTTAGTCTGGAAGCGGCGCTCATTCGGGAATGCGAAGAGGAGTTGGGTGTGCAAGTTGAAGTTGGAGAATTTTTCACTAAGACTTATTTTTTGATGGACGGGGAAGAGCAGGAGCAACATATATTTTTCTGCCGTGTTGTAAGCGGTAAAATCGGTACTGGCAACGGGCCAGAATTTCAGGTTGGCGGGGAATATAGAGGAAGCTTCGATGTGGAGTGGGTACATAAAATGGAGATGAAAGACAGACATATTCTGCCGGAAGAGGTTAAAGATATGTTACTTGGGGAATGATGATTTTTAAAAAGGAATAAAATTACGCATTATATATTTATGAAACTGGTATACTGTTCAAGGGGTTTTTGCTGGAATTATATACGCTATTTAATTAGTTTACAGTATTTGTCATTCCGGAATTTCGTTACTGCGAAATATCAGAAATCCCGTGACTATTCGAGACTAATATTGTGTTTCAATCGTCTAGTTACGCATCACTGGCTTAGTAACGGGATCCCAGATATTTGCTTCGCAAATTCCGGGATGACATTTTAATATTATTCTGTTGCTATGTCTAAATGTATAAGTCTTAAATATAATAAACATGAAAATCATCCGCAAAAATCAAGCTAAATTTTTTAAGAACAGTGAAGTCTGCGATGTTTTTGAATATGATTCGGGTCACACTGATTTAGGCGGGGCGGTAGTGGAAGTGCGAGGAAGATATCCCGACAGTGGTTGGGTTATGAATTCGGAGTGTCGGGAGATGGCATATATTTTGAAAGGTAAGGGCTTGATTTCGGTTGAGGGGGTCGAGAGAGACTTTGCGGCGGGTAATTTGATTCTGATAGAAGCGGGAGAAAAATATTTTTGGGAAGGAAATTTTTCGGCGTTTCTTTTTTCCGTTCCGGCATGGAGCGTGGGGCAGTACAAAACTGTCGATTAAGCGACTTTATGAGTAGGTCTATTAACCGGAGAATAAAAAGTGGTAGGCACAATAGTACCCATATTCGGAATAATTATATATACAATAAGAAGAAAGAACACAAGGAAAAAACTCAGGACAAACAAAATTATGGAATATGGATTTATTCTTTTGTGGTTGTTGCTTTTATTTATGTTTCATTGTCCTGCTACTAAATAGCTTTGTCGCTTATCTAATGGTTTCAAGTATAGTTTTATTTGTTTAATCTCTTCAAATATAATTCCTTGGCCTTGTGGCGTGAGAATAAAATATAACTCAACTAATACATCGTCCGCTTGCTGCTAGGAGATTCATTTGAAAGCAAAAAAGCTTTTAAAATTAATAAAAAATGTTATTTATGGATGAAGAAGAGGGTGCTGGTGGCATATCTTGAAGACGATAAGGATAAGGAGAGGGGCTCCCCGTCAACAAGTGTGATAGTTCATAATCCAAATCAGCGGTAAGAAAGCTAATGTAATCTTGGCGATATAGTTATTGATATTCCTAAATCCGAATGAAACCCTCTTAATCATCTTGAT
>Ga0172381_10003164_pt1 | contig 17617 bp, 13 predicted proteins | sample Leawel6488metaG_FD_119754 | JGI IMG/M metagenome (GOLD analysis project Ga0172381, IMG submission 119754) | Leachate microbial communities from a municipal landfill in Southern Ontario, Canada - Leachate well 64-88 metaG | ecosystem: Engineered > Solid waste > Landfill > Unclassified | place... | reverse complement strand
TTTGCTGGCAGTTATATCTAAGCAAAAATGCTTGATAATTTTTTTAATTTGATGATGACTGATTTTGGCTTTCTTTAGCATAATAACTATATTATATCATAGTCTTTGCTAGTCTAGAGCCTTGTTTTTTAGTTGGTGTCAGGGGAGGGAGTTGAACCCTCGATCTTAGGTTTATGAGTCCTATGCTCTAACCAACTGAGCTACCCTGACTTGTTGTATTTTTCGCATAAAGAGATAAAACACTTCTCAATAGTAATATAAAAAAATGAAAAAGTCCAGAGTATCTGCATTTAATATAGCAATGTTAAAATAGGACCTACTGCTTTTGATTAATGATAATTTCAAAATCCGGAAAATGTGGCTTGTATATTGGTTTTTCTCGCGTGGGACAGTCGCGCAGACTGAAGTCTGCTACTCCGTGTATAGGCATATAAACAAAAATCCCGGCCGTAAAGCTGGAATTCTTGTTTTATCTTGTTGGCGGGGGTACCATTTCGGGGTATAAAATTTAAATCTCGATTTTCAAACAATCAAACAAAAACACACCCCATCAGGTGCGTTTCTGTTTGATTGTTGCGGGGGAGGGATTCGAACCCCCGTCCTCGAGGTTATGGGCCTCGCGAGCTGCCACTGCTCTACCCCGCGATAAAAATATCCTTTTATAAGGATAGGTGGATTATATATTAAAAAAAGAAAAAGGGCAAGGTTTTGTAAAAACGAAAAAGGAGATGCTGCGATGAACACCTCCTATATTTGAAACGGGTCCGTAGGGATTTGAACCCTAGGCCGACTGGTTATAAAGCCAGTCGCTCTGCCAGACTGAGCTACGGGGCCCTTTTGTTTAATTTTTACATTTTTTAAATGGACCGGTCGGGAATTGAACCCGAGACCTCTACCTTGCAAAAGTAGCGATCCACCCCTGATCTACCGGCCCTTTTTGTTTTTAATAATACTATCTTATGCAAAAATGAAATTTTGTCAATACCTTTGCGGAAAGTGACAAAATATTGTAAAATAAAATTATTAAACATAAAATCTCTTAAGAAATATGACAATAAAAACCTATATTATCGGAATGCTTGTAAGCACGATTGTTTCTTTTGCGGCTTGGTTTTTGGTTTTGCAGAATGTTGATCCTAATAGTGCCGGTTTGCCGGGTTTTTTGCTTTTTTATTTTACTTTGTTTTTTGCGCTGACGAGCTTTTTCTCTTTGGTGGGGTTCTATCTTCGTCGAAAGATTTTTGAAAATAGTATCGAGTTTAAGCAGGTGGAGGTGGCTTTCAGGCAGGGAATGTTTTTTGCCGTCACTTTTGTCGGGCTTCTGATACTGCAGGGGGAGAGGATGCTTGATATTTATAGCGCATTTTTGTTTGTGCTTTTTGTGGTGGTGATGGAATTTTATTTCTTAGTGAAAAAATGATGTCTGTTGAGAAAAGGAAACAGGAGCATATCGAGGTTTGTCTGCAGGAGAATGTTAATTTTGCTAAAACGAATGGTTTTGAAAGGTATGATTTTGTTCACAATGCTTTATGTGATTTCGATTTTTCGGATATAGATTTGTCTTGCGAATTTCTGGGGAAGAAACTGAAAGCGCCGATTATGATTTCGTCGATAACTGGCGGATGTGAAGAAGCAGAAAAAATAAATCGTAATTTGGCGGAAGTGGCGGGGAAGTTTGGGATAGCGATGAGTTGTGGGTCGCAGAAAGCTATGATCAAGAATCCGGAGTGTGTCTATACCTATGGGGTAAGGAGTGTTGCGCCGGATATTTTGCATTTGGGCAATATCGGTTTGGATTACTTGAAAAATCGTGAAAACTTTGCTAGAGTGAGGGTAGCATTGAAATCCATCGGAGGGGATGGAATTTTTGTACATTTGAATTTGGCGCAGGAATTGTCGCAGAGCGAAGGCGAAAGAGATTTTGCCGGTTCTTATGATTATTTGGCGGAATTTATAAAATTCATGGATTTGCCGGTTTTGGTTAAAGAAGTTGGTTCGGGAATTTCTGGCGTCGTTGCGGGAAAGCTGGAGAAAGCTGGAGTGGTGGCGATTGATGTAGCTGGCGCGGGCGGAACAAGTTGGGCGAAAGTGGAAAGTTTTCGGCAGAAAGAAGGTCTAATCGGTAAAAGATTCGGAGAGTGGGGAATTCCGACAGCAGAGTGTCTGGCGGATTGTGCAAAGTCTGTCCAGGTACCACTTATAGCGAGTGGCGGAATCTATGATGGCATCACCGCGTGTAAGGCTTTAGCGATGGGCGCTTCTCTTGTAGGCATTGCGGGTCCGCTTCTGAAGTGCGCCGATAAGAGCGTAGGGGAGGTTGAGAAGTTTTTGGAAAATTATATCCTGGAAATGAAGACATGTATGATGTTGGTCGGTTGTAAGAATTTGGAAGAGTTGCGGGAGAAGAGAGCGGAGATCTTAAAAGGGTGAAAAATTTCATTTACGACAGTTATTTTACCTTTGTCATTCCTGTACAAGTTACTTAATTCGTTAACAGTCTCTATATAAAGTATTTTGAAAAATCTTTTTTAAATACCGAACTCATAATATTTGTCATTCCGGAATTTCGTTACTGCGAAATATCCGGAATATATGGAGTATAACGATTAAGCTTTACATATAAAGTAAAATCGAAATATAACGAAGATACCGGGTCAAGCCCGGTATGACACACGAAAAATATAATATGGATGAAATTTATGTAGTGTCTTGTTAGCTAATTATCTAATTTGCGTAAGAATGACAAATTTTACGGTTCGTCTATGATAGTTGGATTTTAAATATGGAATTAAAATAATATTGAATATATGCCAGTTAAAAGAGACAAAATAATCCGATTCTGTGATGAGTATCTCAAGATTAAGGATTTTGAGGACGGATGTTTTAACGGTCTTCAGGTTGAGGGCAGAGAAGATGTCTCGAAAATCGTGACGGGCGTATCAGTCAGCAAAGCCCTTATTAAAAAGGCGTTGGAGAGACACGCAGACATAATCATGGTTCATCATGGATTTTTTGTTGGCGATATTTTGAGTCCTCTCAGACTGACAGGTTTTCAAAAAGAACGCGTAAAGTTGCTATTAGAAAATGATATGAACCTTGCCGGTTATCATTTGCCGCTTGATGCGCATCCGGTGATTGGGAATAATATCAGTCTTTGTAAAATGTTGTTAGTAAAAAAAGTCAAACCATTTGATGTCGGTTTTATCGGCGAGTTGGAAAAAGAGATGGACTTTGAGAAATTTAAGAAAAAAGTTGAAGTGCAATTATGCACGCATAGTTTCGCGATAGCAGCAGGCAAAAAGAAAGTGAAAAAAGTGGCAATTGTTTCCGGCGGTGATTCTCCGGATTTCGAAAATGCTTTTTTTGCCGGAGCAGATGTTTTTATTACGGGAGATATACGAGAGAGTGTGGTGCGCAAGATCGAAGAGGTGGGAATCAATTTCATAAATGCCGGACATTATAATACTGAGAAAGAGGGGGTTAGGAATTTAGGTGAAATGGTTGCGAAGAAATTTAAGATAGAAGTGGAATTTGTGGATGTGCCGAATGAGGTGTAATTCATGGTGTTATTCTGAACGGAGCGGATGCGAAGTGAAGAATTCCGATGCTATGCGGAATATAACGGGATCCTTCGGATTACCTCAGGATGACAGGTACTATGGTAAATAAAATAATCTAATCGTATGAAAGATAAAATCGAGAATATAAAGAATGCCGCCTTAGCGGAAATCGCTAAGGCAGAAAATGCTGAGGCGCTTGAAGAATTGCGGGTGAAATATCTCGGGAGAAAGAGCGATCTTACGGAAGTTCTGAAGGGGCTTAAGGATATGTCCGTGGAAGAGAAAAAAGAAATCGGACAAATCTCCAATGTTGTGAAAAATGAAATCGAATCGGCTTTTGCGATGAAGGAAACGGAGATGGAAGAGAAAGAATTTGCCGAGCTCGATACGAAAGAAAGAGTGGATGTTACTTATCCGGGAGAGGAATCGGCGGTGGGGCATATCCATCCTTTAACCAAGACGCGCTATGAAGTCGAGGACATTTTTCGTTCTATGGGGTTTTTGATTGCTGATGGTCGGGAGGTGGAAGATGAGTTCCACAATTTCGACGCGCTTAATATTCCAAAAAATCATCCCGCGCGAGATATGTGGGATACTTTTTGGTTTACGGATGGTAATCTTTTGCGCACGCACACTTCGCCGATGCAGGTCCGTTTTATGGAAGAAAACAAACCGCCATTTCGCATTCTGGTTCCAGGGAGAACTTTCCGTTTCGAAAATGCCGATGCGACGCACGAATCGAATTTTCATCAGGTCGAAGGTCTGATGGTTGATGAGAGCGGCAAGCTTACGGTCGCAAACTTCAAGTCGGTGATGGCGGAATTTATGAAAGGGCTTTTTGGAAAAGAATTAGAGATAAGACTCCGCCCCAGCTATTTTCCATTCGTGGAGCCGGGATTTGAAATCGATGTCGCTTGTCCATATTGCTCCGGCAAAGGTTGTCGCATCTGTAAGCAGACAGGATGGATCGAGATTTTGGGCGCGGGGATGGTTAACCAAAAAGTGTTTGAGGCAGTCGGATTTGAGGAAGGGAAATATGAAGGTTTTGCTTTCGGAGTGGGGTTGGAGCGCATTGCAATGATCAAGACCGGAGTGAACGATTTGAGATTATTTTATGGAAACAATATGAGGTTCTTGGAGCAGTTTTAGTTTTGGGGGAAATAAAAAATAGGTTTTCAATTATCGGACATATTAATCAAGAATCGTCTTAATGAATATTGAAATTACTAAGTTGAGTCACTTAAACCTTATTTCTTGTCGCAAAACTATCATTTTGTTATTCCGCAGCAAAGCGGAGGAATCCCTTGAACTTCGTCGGTCTTAGACGGTGGATTATTTCTATAATATAATATTTAAGGGATCCCTGCGGGATGACAAAAATAAGGTTGCTATTGCAGGAAAGGAAGTTTGCAGGCTTGATTTTGCTTGGTTTTGAAATTCACATTTAACCCAAATAACTAATCAAAATGAAAATATCATATAAATGGCTTCAGGACTTTGTTGCAATCGATAAGACGCCGGAAGAAATTGCAGAGCTTTTAACTAGGCATTCTTTTGAGGTGGAAAATATTATTAAACCGGGTGAAGGTCTGGATAATGTTGTGGTGGGCGAGGTGGTTTTTAAAGACAAGCATCCGGATGCAGATAAGCTCAGTGTGACAAAAGTAAAAGTTTCGGAAACGGAAACTCTCGATATCGTCTGCGGTGCGCCTAATGTTGAAGTCGGGCAGAAAGTGGCGGTGGCGCTGGTCGGTGCCGAGCTTCCGAACGGTATGAAAATCGAAGAGAGGAAGGTGCGCGGGGAGAAGTCTTGCGGGATGATTTGTGCGGAAGATGAACTGGGACTGGGCAAAAATCATGAGGGTATCATGGTCTTGGATGCGGAACTAAAAATCGGTACGCCGATCAAGGAGGCTTTGAAGCTGGATGATACGGTTTTTGAAATCGATATCTTGCCTAATCGTGCGCATGATTGTTTGGGGCACTGGGGTGTGGCTAGGGAAGCGGCGGCAATTACGGGACGGGAGTTAAAGAAGCTCAGTACGAAATGTCCGATTGAGAAGAAAAATAAAAATGCCGTTTTGGAAGTGGAAGTTTTGGAAAAAGAATTGTGCCGCAGATATAGCGCGGCGGTTGTGAACGATGTGACTGTCAAAGAGTCTCCGGATTTCATTAAGGCACGATTAGAGAGCGTGGAACTTCGGCCTATAAATAACATTGTTGATATTACTAATTATATAATGTTCGCTTTCGGTCAGCCGATGCACGCTTTTGATGCGGATAAATTAAACGGCAAAATCGTGGTGCGACTTGCGAAAAAGGGCGAGAAGATTTTGGCGTTGGATGATAAGGAGTATGAACTTTCGGAAACTGATCTCGTGATTTGTGATGAGGAAAAATCGATTGCGGTAGCGGGAGTAATCGGAGGCAAGGAAACTTCGGTCACGGAAGAAACTAAAAACATCATTTTTGAATCAGCAAATTTCTTCGGAACAGGGGTCCGCAAGACGGCGCAGAGATTGAAAGTCTTTACGGATTCTTCTCATCGTTTTGAGAGAGAAATTGATCCGGAAATCACAATGATGTGTTTGCAAGAGGCGGTGAAACTTACCAAAGAATACGCGAATGGAAAGTCTATCGAGGATGCAATCGATATTTATTTCGAGCCGCGTGAGGAAAAAGAAATAGAGTTTGAATATGACCGGGTTGAAAATATTTTAGGCATTAAAATCGAAAAAGAAAAGGCTCTGGATATCTTGAATTCACTCGAACTGCGCGCGACGAGCGAAGGCGAAAAAATCAAAGTGATAGTTCCGACTTTTAGAACCGATATCGAAAAAGTGAATGATGTGATTGAGGAGATCGCAAGAATATATGGCTATGACAATATTGGTGCGCAATTGGCACAGGTGGATATGAAACAGGTTCGTCAGGATTCGATGTGGGGTTTAGAAAGAGAGATGAGAGCTACCTGGAAGGGCTTGGGATTTCTTGAAGTATATAATTATTCACTTATCAGCAGGAAGGATATAGAAATTTTTGCGCTTGAAGATGATGGATATTTGGAACTAAAGAATTATCTAAGCGAAGATGCTAAATTCTTTCGAACCAGTCTACTGCCGAGGCTTCTTAAGAATGTGGAAGAGAATCTCAAATATCGCGACGAAGTGCGGATATTCGAGTCGGGAAGGGTGGCTTTTAAGCAGGAAGGTGGGCTCCCCCTGGAGAAGAAATATCTGAGCGGTGTTTTATCCTCGAGAAATATCGATAAGGATAATCTTTTTTCTGTCGGTAAAGGAAAGGTCGAGGCATTTTTGGAAAATCTCGGTTTTGAAGAGATAAAGTACGAAGCGATGTCCGGAGCGGGGGAATTGTGGCACGGCGGACAATCTGCCATCATAATCATAGAAGGCAAGCCTGTCGGTAAAATGGGAGTTATCCATCCGCAGATTCTTTCGAAGCTGGATATGGAAGTTAGAATTTTTGGTTTTGAAATTTACGAAGAAGAACTATCGGCGCTTATAGAAGAAGAGAAGACTTTCAAGGGTATCAATAAAATGCCAGAGAGTGAATTTGACTTGGCAGTCGTGGTTGATAGGTCTCTGGAGTGGCAGAAAATCGCGAGTCTTATTTTCGGTTTGGGTGATAAAAATATTATAAGAGTCGCTCCTTTCGATGTTTATGAGGGGGAGAATATTGGTGCAGATAAAAAGAGTATTGCTTTTAAGGTCGTATGTCAGGCGGAGGATCGGACTCTCGGCGACGAAGAAATCAAAACAATCATGGATAAGATTATTGAGGCGTTGAAACAAATCGGCGGAGAGATTAGAAAATAAAAATCAGATTTATAATCTATATAAAAAATAATTTCTTTAAAAAAAACTATGCAAAAAGAACCGCTGTCTTTGTTCATGACGAAAAATGTTATGAGGGGCAGTTTAATCGTAGGAATCACTTTAGTATTCGGTGTTGCGGGATATTTGGCGATGAACAAAGATAATCTAGGCGGTTTATCGAAAAGCGATATAGAAGAGGGTAATAATTTTGCGATTGACGAAACGGCAGATTGGAAGACTTATACGAACGAAGAATATGGGTTTGAATTGAAATATCCGAATGGGTGGTTTTTATATGAGGATGGAGACAATGTTTATTTCCAACCAGACGAGGAAGTAGAAGGGAATATCCCAGGTCCTCATGCCAGTGCTCTTTCCGTTAGGATAGAAAAACTTTCTGAAGACGAGAATCTAGAGCAAAAGATTAAGACGGATAAGAATCGGGCAGGAATGGAATTTGAACAAAGTAAAATCATGATAGGAGGCGAGAATGCTTTTTTGGTGAAATCGATTTGTGAAGGCGTCGGTTGTGGAAGTCCGGAATGGTACTTTGTAAAGGATGAATATTTGTATAGTTTTAATTCTAATTTAGGATATTCTCCTGCTTTTGATAGAATTATCTCTACTTTTAAATTTATAGAAAAAGGATTAGCTTCGTGTTCTAAGGAAGGAGATTTGTCTCTACTTAAAGGTGCTGTATATCCGCTTAATAAAGCAAAATTGGTAAGTAAGGAATTATTTCCTGGTGGAAGCTTCCAGTTTTTTGAGGATACTTTTAAGATGGCTGGTTCGAGTTTCGTTTTAGAAGGGGTTAATGTGCCAGAGGCTAATAAAATCACTGTGCAGTGGAGCGGTGATGAAGCGGAAAAACAAGTTGCAAATTTTGAGAGAGGGGATACCCATTGGTGTTTTGATATAAGCGAGGATAGTGGAAATGTAAAGGCTGGGGCTAATGTTTATACGGTGAGAATATATTTCGATGCGGATGAAATTATAGAATATAAAATAACGGCTATAGGAGATATTTTTAGAGGTGAAATCGAAGATGAAGAGGTTTTGCATGTAGATTGGTTTTCGGCGATCAAGAAGACCCCAGTTGAGAATTTTTTATCTGAGGTAGAGATGGAAGGCATCTATGCAAACTGTCTGATTAATAATACCAAGGAAGTCTGCTATGGATTATTTTCATTTTATAAGGCAGGGACCGTGAGCGGTGGCAAATATAAGGGCTATGATTATTATCTCGTTTCGAGCGACTCGTGGGGGATGGGGGGAGAAAGCTATTACCGTATTATATATAAACCTTCGGATGGAAGATTGATTCTTATAGAAGAGTATTCAAATGAGCCTGTGAGTTCGGAAAAAGGTTATTTTGTTCTGGCAAAAAATATCACCATTGACAATCTTATTCCTAAGGTGGAAATTCCTATTCCAGATTCCTCATATGTTCTAGAATCTCATAGTGAGAGCCCAAATATTCTTTTTTCCGAAATAACTGAAGGCCTCTATTTTGATACTTCTGAGAAAATATTTAGTGATGTTGACGCAGGTGATATCTATCTGGAAAATAGCGATAAGACATTTTTCGTAAGGGTGTCGGATGGATCAGCTATGGCGTATAGAATAAAGTTGCCTTTTGTTGAGAACAGAGAAGAGTCTAGCAGGTGGAATACAGATGATCTTTTGTTGGATATTAAATTCATAGATGGAAAACAGAATACAGAATATTACGCGCATGGTTCTAGATATCAGTTTGTTTGTGCTGCTGGAGATATGTACGATATCGTTTCTGATGATTTTATTGATGTTAATACTCAGCTTGGCTTAGTAGGAACAAGTCCGTTTGGAGATAAATTCTATGAGATAAACGATGAGAAAAAAATAAGGGAGATTTATGATAATAAGCGTACTATTCCTTACGGAGGACTCTCGGCTGACGCTTCTTATGTTTTTTCTCAGGACATAACTTTTGAGGAATTCAAGGCTTTGCATCCATTGCTTTTTTGGAAGGATCCCTTCGGAAGGTGGGTGCAGTTTACTAATAATATCTTTACATCTGCTGCGGAATGTGGAGGGGGGTATGGCAGGTCTGCTTTATAAAATATTATAATGAAATATACAAGCGGACAATTTGTTATAGTTCTTATTATCGCAAGCTTAGCTTCGATTTTTCTCCTGTTTTCTAAAATGGATTCCAGGGAAGACGAGGGTTTGACGGGAGAGGCAAAGGCGATATATCCTATTAAGGGGGGTGAGGCGGAGATATATCATTTTTCTTACAGATCCAATCCGAGACTATATGAGATGGCTTATGCCGGGCTAGAGAATGAAGATTTGATAGGGGAAAAAGTATATGGCGGTATAACCCCGCATCATTTTCTGGCGTCCGGACTTATTGCGAAATTTTTCAAGAAGTTGGAGTCACAGGAAAATATAGAAACGGTGATTCTTGTCGGTCCGAATCATTTTGGAGCAGGTTTCGGTGAGGCTTTGGTCTCTCTCGCTTTTTGGGATACTCCATTCGGTGACCTAGAACCCGATACAGAACTAATTGATGTTTTGCTCGATGATGGCCTGGTGGAGGTGGATGAAGAGCCGTTTGAGGGAGAGCATTCGATTTCAACAAGCGTGCCGTTCATCAAAAAAACTTTTCCTTCTGCGAAAATTGTCCCTGTTGTCTTGAAAGAAGGGGCGGATTATGAGACTTGCAGAAAAATAGCCGAAAAACTTTATGCGGAGTCTGACGGAAAAATTTTGGTGATTGCCAGCGTGGACTTTTCGCATAATTTTTCTTTGGAAGATGCACAGAAAAAAGACGAGGAATCAATTTTGGCTATAGAAAATTTTGATTTTGATAACCTGTCTGATGTGGAGATTGATTCTTCCGCTTCGATTTATATGCTGCTATATTTTTTGCAGCTGAATGGAGCGGATAATCTTATATTTTCCGAAAGGTCCAACTCAGCCTTGCTAGGAGATTCCTTTCATGACGATGAAACGGTGGGGTATTTTATCGGACACTTCGGTTTTTCTGATTAGAGCTCATATTTTTGAGAAAATCCCCAGCTATTGAAGAAAAAGCCAAAATTTGATAGAATGAAGTTGTGAGCCGCTGCGGCTTGCGACTTTGTTTTTTAGCCTTTTAGGTGATTTTTAAGCAAATAATTTTTGAAATATCATGGCAAGACAGACGGATAATGGCGAATATGGCGCCAAGAATATTCAGGTGCTAGAGGGGTTGGATCCGGTTCGAAAGAGGCCGGGAATGTATATCGGAGGGACTAGTTTAGACGGACTTCATCATCTGGTGTGGGAGGTCGTGGACAACTCTATCGATGAGGCTTTGGGCGGTTATTGTGACTATATCGAATTGGAGTTGATGCCTGATAATAAAATCAGGGTTGCCGATAATGGACGAGGTATTCCGGTGGACAAACATCCGCACACCAAGAAGTCGGCGCTGGAGACTATAATGACGGTACTCCATGCCGGAGGAAAATTCGGTGGTGGCGGATATAAGGTTTCTGGAGGTCTACACGGAGTAGGAGCGAGCGTGGTGAATGCTTTGAGTTCGTATATGCGTGTGGAAGTGAAACGAGAAGGGAAACTTTGGATGCAGGAATATAATGCAGGAGTTCCAAAGGCGGATGTGAAATCGATCGGTAAGGCGGAAGGTACAGGGACTATGACAATTTTCCAGGCGGACAATACGATTTTCAAGGAGATTGAATATGATTGGAAAAGGATTGTCTCGAGAATGCGTCAGCAGGCTTATCTTACCAAGGGGGTGAGAATCAAGCTAATCGATTCGCGCGACGAGAAAGATTTGAAGAGTTATTCTTTTTATTTCGACGGAGGAATAATTTCTTATGTGAGACAACTTAACGAGGGTAAGGAAGTTAAGAATGTCGTGCCATTTTATGTAGAAAAGGAAAAAGAAGAAGTGCTGGTAGAAATTGCGGTGCAATATAATGACGGTTTTAAAGATCATATTTTTGCGTTTGCGAATAATATTCACACGATTGATGGGGGAACTCATGTGGTCGGCTTCCGTACTGCGCTTACCAGATCTCTCAACTCCTACGCAAGGAAAAAAAGTTTCCTTAAAGATAAGGATGAAAACTTGAGTGGGGAAGATGTGCTGGAAGGGCTCACGGCGGTTATAAATGTGAAAATGAAGGAGCCACAATTTGAAGGGCAGACCAAGGGTAAGTTGGGGAATGCAGAGGTGAAGTCGATTGTTTCGAGTGTGATTAGTGAGGCGTTGGATGAATATCTGGAAGAGAATCCGAACGATGCCAAGGCGATACTTAACAAATGTGTGCTGACGGCGAAGGCTCGTCTTGCTGCACGGGCGGCGCGCGATACGATTATCCGTAAAGGTGCGTTGGAGGGTATGACTCTTCCGGGAAAGTTGGCAGATTGCAGTGAAAAGAAAGCTGACAGATGCGAACTTTATATCGTAGAGGGAAACTCGGCAGGTGGTTCTGCCAAGCAGGGAAGGGATCGAGCGTTTCAGGCGATTTTGCCATTGCGAGGAAAAATATTGAATGTGGAAAAAGCTCAGATGGATAGGGTGTTCACCTCAGAGGAGATTAAAAACCTCATTATTGCGCTAGGCACAGGAATCGGGGAGAAATTTGATATGACCAAGCTGCGCTATAATCGTATTATAATTATGACCGATGCGGATGTGGACGGGGCTCATATTCGAACGCTTCTTCTTACGCTTTTTTATCGTCATTTTGAGGACTTGATTACAGAGGGGCATATATATATCGCTCAGCCACCGCTCTACAGGGTGCAATATGGCAAGAAACACATTTATGCTTTCACAGAAGAGGAAAGAGCTGCGGCTATCGTGGAATTACAAAAAGAAGCTAGTAAGAAAAAGAAGCCAGGGGTAGAAGTTGCGGTTGTGGAAGAGGTGGAAGAGGGTGAAATACCGGAAATAAACGAGGAATTTGAAGAAGGCGGAGAAGGAGAAATGAAAGGCATTGGTATCCAGCGCTATAAAGGTTTGGGAGAAATGAATCCGGAACAACTTTGGGAGACGACTATGTCCCCGGAGACGCGGATTATGAAAAAAGTCTCGATAAGAGACGCAGAAGAGGCGGATTCGGTTTTTGAAATCCTAATGGGAAATGATGTCGCACCTCGCAAAAAATTCATCCAAACTTTTGCCAAGTCGGTGCAGAATTTGGATATATAGTTTTTTTAATATAAGTTTTTTTAGAGAGATTGTCTTGTTTCTGCGAATAAAGATAGGAAATTCGAAATTGTGGTTATTAAGAGGTAAAAATAAAAACCCGGGCTATGAAGCCCGGGATTTTATTGAAACTAAAATTTGTCATTTTTAGATGTATTGTGTATTAAAAGCGTACTAATTTAATCTGTAACATGTTAAATCTTCAAATTATACCCCCTCGCCCTGGCTCTCTCCCCTTGGGGGAGGAAAAAATATCAGACACCCACAATAAAATATGGATATAGATTAAACTAATTTCTTTAAATTACGAAATGCTTCATTCTATAACTTAATCCTCTTTGCGCTAATTCCCGCCCTTGTATTAGCGAGGATAAACTCCGGCGGGAATTGCACAAACCAGATAATTCGATGACAAAACGCCACATAAGTTTCATCCATATCATATTTTTCGTGTGTCATGCCGGGCCCCGACCCGGTATCTTCGTTATATTCCGCCTTTACTTTACTATAAAGCTTAATCGTTGTGCTTCGTAGATTCCGGATATTTCACAGTAACGAAATTCCGGAATGACAAATATCGTAAGTCCAGCATTTGAGAAAAATTCTTCGAAATATTTTATATAGAAACTGTCAACTAATTAAGTATCTTGTACAGGAATGACAAGTTAGATATTTCGTAATTCAAAGTAACCTAGTATTACATATAAAAGAGTGGCCAGAATAGTGAAAGTATCATGCTGAGTCCCACTAGACTTACCCCGACAAATCTGGCAATTTTAAACAGTTTTTTCTTTTGTGCGCTTTTCATATTTTGATGATTTGAAAATTGATTATGAACTTGAGGTTGATATGATCTGGTTTACTTATCTGATTTCAGGAAGTTCTTATACTGCACATTCTATCATTAAAATCTTGCTTAGTCCATCGATTTTGTGAGTTTTATAAAATGTTGTATAATAGACTTGTCTTCGTTTGCAGTAAATATCGGAATAATTATAAAAATAAAAATGCTGATTAAGAAAAAAAAGAAAAATCTTTTGGGGCGATTTTCCTTCCAGATTGTCGTCGTTATCGTTCTGGCCGTGGTTTTTGTGATGGGGTCTGCGCTTAGTAAGGAACTATATCGTGAATATCAGATAAAAAAAGAGGTCGATGCGCTTAAGGCGGAAATCGAGTCGATGGAAAACGATAATTATGAACTTTCCCAGATGATTGAATATTATAAAACAGAAGAGTATAAAGAGGCGGAGGCGAGAAAGAGATTGAATCTGAAAGCGGAAGGGGAGAAGGTTGTGATGATCAGTGAGAGCGAAAGTGAATATGAAGAAATCGTTGACGGCGAGAGTGAAGCGGCTATTGAAATCTCTAATAAACTGAAATGGTGGAATTATTTCTTTGCAAGTCGATAGAGCGGCCGGCAGATTTATGTCAAAGAAGTTTTTATTATTATAAAAAAATAATTATATGACCATGAACAATCGTAGCGGCCTGTCGATTATTCTTTGTTTTTTATCTTTAGCGTGTGCGATTTCTCCGTTGACTAGTTTTGCGACTGTGGAAGTTTGGGAAAACTATGGGGAAAGCTTCGGTAATGTTTTTATAAATATCAGCTCGAATCACGGATATTATGATGCGGCCGATAACTATCTATTGGATAGCGAGGTTCCAATATTGGGGTCCGTGGTAAATACCCTGTGGAAAGAGAAACGAATAGAAGAACGCCTCTTCATATTCAATATAAAATCAAATATTTTTTCTTCAACGACAGAAGGTGACTATTTAGCCATTTCTGATGATTGTGTTAGGCTGTCGGGTGCAGCAGAATTGTCTCGGGACAGGACTCCTGTCGGGGATAAGTGCTATGTGGCTAATATATCTGATAGCGATATGAGCCATAAGAAATTGCTACTTGCTGTATTGGCGGCGCAGAAGATACAAGGCGATGTCGAAAGGATTAATCTGAGCGACTTGGAGTCTTATGAGAAGGAGTTTGAGGAAGATCTGACAAGGTTTTTAGAGAAAACGATTACGGTAGATCCTAAGTGGTCGCCTGATGGGAAATATCTTTTGCAAAATGTATGGAAAGACGGGGTTGTGTCTTATGAAGTGATAGATACGGAATCTAAAGAAATGATAACGCTTCCGGATTTGGGTAATCTTCCAATGGCGGAACCAGAGTGGTCCTATGATTCTAGATTCGTGGCTTATGTTTCGGAGGACGGCCTTATGATATATGATATGACAGATGGCAGTCTTGATACGATAGATTTAAGGCAGTATTACGGGGAGGGAGGAACGGATAGTTTCGTTCTTTCTTTCAGTCCTGATGAGGATATTTTGTTTTTCTCTTTTGATGTGAATTATTTCGAGAGATATGAAGCTTATCTTTGGAACGGGAAAGACGGAGGCGTAAGCTTTTATGGGGATGAGAACACAGTTCCTTGGCTCGACAGAAATAATCTTAATGTATATCGGTTGGGAATAGAAGAGCCTTATAATGTCGTCCAGGCGTTTGCTAATCCTGTTTATGATAAGGTTGCATTGGTTACTAAAGGTCCGGATGGATTGACTGGTGTGCAAATAATAGACAAGGAAAATGAAGTAAGCCAAGACAATGGCGATTCTTATCTTGTGGAGGAGGAAGCTGCCCAAAGCCAGGTTATTAAAGAGAGCTGTGGGATATCAGATAATGGCGAAGATGCGAATAGATATCTAATCGTTATTTCTATTATCGAGCTTCTTATCATAATGGGATTGTCTTGGAGGCTAATTACTAAGAAGAGATAAAATTTGAGCAACTTGCTATTTATGATTCCGGCGGTTATAATGGTTTCGTGAAATGCAAGTATGCGAATATAGTATATCGGTATTATGCGACCTTCCCAAGGTTGAGAGACGGGTTCGACTCCCGTTATTCGCTCCAGATAGGGCTTCTTGTCAGTCATTCCATTTTTGAATTTGCAATTTATTGTGGTTGATGAGCATTTTTATATTAAGTGTAAAATATAACGAAGATTCTGAAACGAGTTTAGGATGTTTAGCGAGGGCAATCTTTTTTTGTGTCATCCTGGAATTTTACGGAGTAAAATATCCGGGATTCCCGTGCTATGCGAAAAAGAAGTTATGTAATATTAGGTGTTGATGGTTACGGGATTCCCGATATTTCGCAGTAGCGAAATTCTGGAATGACATATAATAAACGCAAAGAATTATAGTGATTGAGATTTTGGATCTTTTTCCTTGTAAAACTTTGGAACGGCAAGCGGGAAAGATAGGGTAAAGATAAAGACAAAAACAAAGAGCCTTGACCTATCTCTCAATAGAATATAAGATAAATGTGCAAGTTTCGTGCTTGGCATTTTTTAGTTTTTTGCCATCTTAGCTCAGTTGGTAGAGCGGCGGTATCGTAAACCGCAGGTCGTCGGTTCGATCCCGACAGATGGCTCAATCTAGTATCTCTTTAGGAATTGTTTTTAACAATTCACTAATAAGGGGCAGTCCTTTTAATTCTGCAAGGACTGTCCTCTTTTTGTTGTTTGAATTTTTTAATATGTTTATTCTATGTTATAATATTCCCATATGAAAGAAACTATCGAAAAAATTGAGGATTTGAAGAAGCGTATACTTGCCGTAAGTGACCGTCTTTGACTTGGTTGAATTGGGAAATAAAGTAAAAATTTTACAGGAGGAAAGTGTTCGTGAGGGGTTTTGGAATGATCCGAAGAAGGCAGGGGGGATTATGCAGGAAATCGAAAGTGGCAGGGAGACCGTCGCTTTTTGGGGTGGTCTTCGGGATGAGGTTGATGGTCTTGAGGAGATGGCGAATCTGGCAGAAGTAGAAGGGGACGAGGTGCTGGGACAGGAAGTGGAGACTAAAATCGCGGAAATGGAAAAAAGCTTTTCAAAGAACGAATTTCAGATATATATGAATGGAAAATATGATGCTGCTAATACTATCCTGACGGTTCGTAGCGGTGCTGGCGGAGTGGATGCACAGGATTGGGCAGAGATGTTGCTTAGGATGTATATCCGCTATGCCGAAAGAAAAGGATATAAGACACAAGTCGTTCAAGATTCTCGTGGCGAGGAAGCCGGTATAAAGAGTGCTACTTTGAAAATTACAGGAAGGTATGCCCATGGATATCTTAAAAATGAAGCAGGCGTTCATCGTTTAGTGCGACTTTCTCCTTTTAACGCTGATAACTTGCGGCAGACATCTTTTGCTTCTGTTGAAGTGCTTCCTGAAGTCGTGGATAATTCCGAGGTGGAGATAAAGGACGAAGAGATCCGTATCGACACCTATCGATCGTCCGGTGCGGGCGGGCAACATGTCAACAAGACGGATTCGGCGGTGCGCATTACGCATCTTCCGACTGGAATCGTGGTCGCGTGCCAAAATGAGAGAAGCCAGATGCAGAACAAGGAAGAGGCGATGAATATGTTGCGGTCGAAATTATATATATTAAAAGAGGAAGAGCGAGAGAAGGCGAGACTGGAGCTTCGTGGCGAGTATAAGTCAGCAGAATGGGGGAGTCAAATTAGGTCTTATGTCTTGCATCCCTATAAAATGGTCAAGGACCATCGCACCAAACTTGAAATGGCAAACGCGGAAGATGTGTTGGATGGAGATATCGAGAGTTTTATCGAGACGAGATTGAAGAGTTAATTTTATCTTTATAATATATATGAAGATCAAAAGCTGGCATATGGCGTTTTTGGATTTTTATTTTATGTCGCTGTTTTTCTTTGTGTTTTGAGGGCAGATTTTATAGGATGCGCCTACGACACTGCGGGCATTCGTGTATTTAAATTTAAGGAATTTGCGGCAAGAACTCCCGGTGCTGTCCGGTACTCCGGTCGCACAGGGATGAATTGCCGCGAAACTGGCGATTACCTCGATCGGTTATATAATAGGCATATATGACGAATATAGAAAAGGATATGTGGTATTGGTATCATAATGTCTCTGACGCCTATTACCACATCCAGCTGACAGTAAAATATAGAAAATC
>Ga0172381_10003163_pt1 | contig 17622 bp, 18 predicted proteins | sample Leawel6488metaG_FD_119754 | JGI IMG/M metagenome (GOLD analysis project Ga0172381, IMG submission 119754) | Leachate microbial communities from a municipal landfill in Southern Ontario, Canada - Leachate well 64-88 metaG | ecosystem: Engineered > Solid waste > Landfill > Unclassified | place... | reverse complement strand
TTCGTTTGAGGCTCATGCCTCTAGTTTAACTTGAAAACCGAGGGTTTTCAAACTTTCCTACGGGGACATCGCGGCAAGCCGCGAGGAAATCCTCTGCGAGTATTATAACCTTAATTTTTGTCCGTTAAATTTTTAACGGGACAAGTCCGTTTATTTTACCACATTATATAAAAACCAAAACCCCTCTCCTTTATAAGGAGAGGGGTTAGGGTCGTTCAGACTCTGAGAGTCTTCAAACTCGAAGAGGTGAGGTTCTTTTAATCTAATTTTCTTTTATACATTGACCTACGAACGAGATAAACGATAAGTAAAATTATTAGAAGTAAAAATAGTAACCCTAGTAAACCTAAAGAGTAGAATCCACTCATAAATGCTGCTGCACTTAATGATAGTGAACTATTACTATCCATGTCATTTAATACATAGGCCATAGCATTTTCTTGTGCTCCATTGGTATTAGTATAAATAAGCACAGCGTTAGTTACTACTTGTCTATTGCCATCCCTACTAGGATTAACTTTTCCTTGTAAATATACAATACCACTTTCTCCACCTTTCAAATCATCTAATGGTATAGAAAGAGTTTGAGTAGCGGCTGAATATATTCCTCTTGAAGAATTTTGAAAAACAATATTTTCTGGAAGAATCACTTGCAGTATTGGATTTTTAAGGGTTGCTTTTCCTATATTCTTATAAGTAACAATATATTCAAGAACATCTCCTATTCTAATATTGTTGTAATGATTTTCTATCTTCAACATAACTGGAGAAGCTGCTCCTATAACTGTCGTATTATTACGAATTACAGTTGTATTTGTATTAACTGGAGGAGTATATGTTGAAACATAAGTAGTAGTGTTAGTTGGAGCTATTGGAACAGCACAATAATTTCCATTCCAGAATGTACCAGAAGTACAACTTGCATAAACTGTTTTAATAGCCAATTCATTAGCATTATTATAAAGTCTAAAAGTTGCAGTCTTATAAGGTACAGAAAATGAATTAGTTCCTGAATTTCCAACACCGACTGTTCCACTATTATCTTTAGTTACAGATGAAATTGCGCCACTTGCAGGATTTATTGTATTCCAATAAAAAACAATGTTACAAGAATTATTTCCAGAAGCAATAAAACAAGAATCAACAGAAGAAGTCAAAGTACCAGTAGTATTTTGAGCTCCATTTATTGAAAATGAAACTGACTGACTATCACTACTTCCATTTGAACCATGAACATTCAAAACATAATAATTATTATTGTAATTTGGATACACAGTTTTACTTCCACTGTGTGCATTTACGCTACCAACATTATTAGAAATATTTGCAGTATTACAATTTTCTGTATGCCAAGATAAAGTAGCAGATTGTCCGAGGGTCACACTATTTGTATTAGATGAAAAATTTGTGATATAACAATCATCCTCATCGTCGTCATTATCATTGTCTTCACACTCATCTCCATTCCAAGAAGTTCCAGAAGAACAATAAGCATGGACATTTTTTGAAGCTAATTGATTTCCGTTATGATACAGTCTGAAAGTTCGAGAGCCATAATCAATATCAAATGAATCACTTCCTGAAAGACCAGTGGCTACTGTTCCATTTCCATCTTGTGTAACAGAAGAAGAAGAGTTAACAGGGTTATATGTGTGCCAATTAAAATCAATTTCACAAGAATCATCTCCTTCATCTATATAACAAGAACTTGCGGATGTTAAAGTACCAGTAGTATTTTGCTGTGTGTCATTTACAGTGACTGTAACTGAATCAGAATCACTTCCTGAAACACCTGAAGCATTTAACACATAAGTAGTTGTATTGTTTGGAGAAACAGTTTGAGTTCCAGAAAGACCTGGTGAATTTAAATTTGAAATACTTACATGAGTACAATTATTTGTATTCCAATGTAATGTTGAAGATTCTCCTTCATCTATATTTGTAGGACTAGCGTAAAAACTAGAGATCGTACAATTTTGAGTAATAATTTGATTTGAACTAACTTTAAAACTTACTACCACTGAACCTTGATGATCCCACCCTGGTAAAATAGTTCCATTTCCTAAAATTTGCCCGCCAGAAGTCATTACAGCTCCACCGTATTCAGTGTAGTTATAAGTTTGATCTGGTGCCCAGTTGGCTGAAACAAAAGACAAAGTTTGTGGACTTGCAGTATTAACAGTAACTGAACCTAGGTTTAAGGTTCCTTGGTTGGATGTAATTTTCCCTGTAAAGGTATGGGAAGTAGAAGCAACCGAAGAACCGGTCGTCTTATTTAAATAAACTCTAGTATTTGTCGCAGTCACTCCTGGTGCATTGGTTAAATCACTTGAGTTGTGATAATAAATTCTAATATTCACCCATTCACCGGGGTCTGCATTTATAGTTGGAGATGTTTGCCAACAAGGATCGTTTATTCCATTAGTTGTAACTCCGTCTGTGGCAATAGTCGCAATAGTAAGACCCTTACAATCACTACTTACTCCATTCCAAATACCTGCAGCGAGAGCACTTTGGCCTCCCACTAACAAAAAACCTAGAGACAGAAACATTATTATTTTTTTCATATTATTTTTCATATTATTTTCCGCCTAAGCGGTATTTATTTATAAACTTTCGTCCTCATATTATATCATATTAAGGATAAAATGTAAAGCTCTATTATTAATTATACTATAAACCTTTAACATTTACTCAAATGTTCAAAGCTTAATAATATGGTGAAGCAGGGACAATTTCTTGTTTATTCCTACTTCACCGATTTTTTAACCCTATCTCCTGTTATGCCCACCAGATGACATGGGGGCTTGTTTTTGCCTAGGCTGTTGCTGTCTCTGGTGAGACTGCTGTTGCCTAGGCTGTTGCGGTCTCTGTTGTTGCGGTCTGGCAGAGCTATTGTTCTGTCTCGGACGAGACTGAACATTATTCTGTTTTGGTGGTCTTTGGTTCTGTGGCCTGGTCTGCGACTGCTGTTGCGGTCTCTGTTGAGACTGCATCTGCTGTTGCGGCCTGTGGTTTTGGTTTGCAACCAAAACATTACTGTTTGGGTTGTAACTTCTACCTCCTCCAGTTCCTGCGGGGCCATCGGTATTACCATCATTTCTACCAGCAAAACCTGAAGCTCCAGTAGGACCACCTACGTGACCAGTAGCACCTGTTGGACCACCAGTTCCGCCAGTGAAACCACTAGCACCTGTAGGACCACCGGCATTACCAGTAAATCCTGTAGCACCCGTTGGACCACCTGTACCTGTAGGACCAGTTGCACCTGTTGCTCCAGTAGGACCTTGTGGACCTTGTTGACCATCTTGTCCCTGATAACCTCCTCCGCAACAATTTTGCTGATAGCCTTGTTGCATCATCGGTGCATAGTACACTGATGATTGAACAATCTGCTGGCTTTGATATCTTTCTTCATAAATATCAACCTCTACTGTTCTATAATTATAGATAGTATCGGTTTCATCTATTATAAAAGTATCTCTAACCAAGATGTCAGCTGGCTCAGTTATGATCACTGGTTTAGTTTCACCCAAGGAAAATATCTGTGGAACCTTTACTATGTTCATACAAACATCTTTGTGAGTTATTATTCTCACATCTTCGTAGGGAAAAACTTTTACCTTGCCAGTGAAAGGACCTGGATCGTCGTAAAAAACAATACTGTCACCAATCCTTCCGGAGTTGGTAAAATTTATCAAGTCTACAACGGTTGAATCATATGAACTGTTCAACGCAGTCTCAACCATTGATGTGGTTAAAACTTTTGTTTTACCAGCAGCCTTTAATTGGCTGTTGATGTGGTTAATATATTCTCTTCTCCAGTTGTAAGCTAGCTTATTGTTTCCTAGCGCAAATGTTTTCTGTTGTTGAATGGTGTAACCATTTTCAACATAATTACAAATACGACTGAGCTTTTTTTGAGAAAAAACAGTTAACCCTACTAAGGTTAACAAAAATAATAAAATTATTTTTTTCATTTTTTTTTGATTTTAATTGTTTACTCCAAAGGTCAAAAGTGTATTAAACCCTTAAAATAAACAATCAAAACCAAATTTCGCAATGAACAACCTCTAATTAAAATGATATCATAACTCGAGTAAAAAGTCAAGCTTTTTCACGATAGTAAGCCTTTGTAAAATAAGGTTATTTTGATCAAGAAAAGTGTCATTTCTTCCCCTCCTTTTTGAGGAGGGGTTCGGGGTGGTGATTCTAATTACCCCCTCGCCCTAAAGGGCACTCCCCCTTAATCAAGGGGGAGATGAATCAAGTTCTTTTTTCTTTTAAAATAAGTTATACTTTATTAATATGATCGACTTTGATGAAGAAGAACAAATTAAACACCTTGATGAAATCCATAAACAAGAAGAAGAAGAACTAGTAGCCATACTCGCTCAATCAAAATACAATCTCCCTTATATCAACTTGGCTAGTTTAGGTATAGACAACGAAGCTCTTCGAGCTATTTCTGAAAAAGAATCTCGCGAACTAAATGTCGGCTGTTTTAAGCTTTCTGGAAAAAATATTTTTATAGCACTTCGTTCTCCTTCTCCTGAATTGCTCGGTAAATTAAAAGACATGATGGAGAGACAAGAGCTCGTGCCCAATTTTTACATGGCATCGCTCGCAAGCCTCACTAAGGTTTGGAATAGATATAAAGAAATTTCTTTAGCTGAAAACACAAAAGTTGGTGGATTAGATATTTCTGGAGAAGTATTAAAAGAAACTGCCAAAAGCGTAAAAAAAATGCAAGATATTGGAATCCTGATCGAAGAAGCTATGAAAGGAAATCAAATTCACAAAATATCTCGAGTTCTTGAAATAATTTTAGCTGGAGCTATCTCTATCAAAGCCTCTGATGTGCACATCGAACCAGAAAAAGAAAATAGCAGATTAAGACTTCGCTTAGATGGAGTCCTCCAAGACGTAGCTTTCTTTAATTTAAATATTTACCACTTACTTAATTCAAGAATTAAACTTTTATCTGGAGTAAAGCTGACTTCCAATATTGCTCAAGATGGACGCTTTAGTATTATGGAAGAAAATGAAGAGATAGACATCCGAACTTCTCTTATTCCAGGAGCTTATGGTGAATCGATAGTTATGCGTATCTTGGATCCAAAAACTACTCAACACACACTTGAGGAGGCTGGGATAGAACCATTTCTTTTTTCTATTATCCAAGAAGAAATAACAAAACCAAATGGTATGATTTTAGTCACTGGTCCGACAGGTTCAGGAAAAACCACTACACTATATGCATTTTTAAGAAAAATATATTCAACTGAAATAAAAATAATTACCGTAGAAGACCCGATCGAATATCACCTACCAGGCATTACTCAAACTCAAACCAATGACGAAAAAGGCTATACCTTCTTGGAAGGACTTCGTTCAGTTTTGAGACAAGACCCAGATGTAGTGATGGTCGGAGAAATCCGTGACTCTGAAACTGCTCGTATTGGAGTCGAGGCAGCGCTTACTGGTCATATGGTTTTTTCAACTTTGCACACCAACAATGCCGCTGGTGTTATTCCTCGTTTAATTGATTTAAATGTTAACCCAAAGATTTTAGTCTCTGCCCTATCTTTATGCATAGCTCAAAGATTAGTCCGAAAACTTTGCACTTTTTGTAAAAAAGAGACTGTGCCAAATGAAGAAGAAGCCAAAACCATAAAAATGATAATGGATAATATTAAAACTGAAGGAAAAAGTTTAACTAATTATAATATCAATCCCGATGCACCAATTAAAATATTTTCTCCAGTCGGTTGTGAAAAATGCAACATGCTAGGCTATGCTGGACGAATAGGAATTTTTGAAGCGATCAGGACCGATGAGGCTATAGAAAAAATAATTCCGGAGAACCCAAGTGAAAGAGAAATTAAAAAAGTCGCTGCCACCCAAGGTATTCTCTCCTTACGCCAAGATGGTATTGTAAAAATATTAAATGGAATTACTTCTTTTGAAGAAGTGAAAGGTGTGGTTGATTTGAATGAGGAATAAACCCGCAAAATAAAAAAGCCTTAATCTCCAAACAATCCTTTTAAAACTGAGTCTCAAAAGTAACAAATTTTTGAAGGATAGATCCAGCGAACTAATAAAAGTGCCAGAACGTCCTACGCAAACATGTATAACCGAAGGCTGATTGCTTAGAGATTAACGCTTTCTTTTTTTAAAAAAACATCTATAAAAATATAAAAACCCTTACGAGTCAATTATACTATATTTAGAATTCCGCAAATGTTATAATGTGGATACCCTGTTGATAATGTTCTGGGGTTAATATAGCATATTATGAAATCAATGTCAAGTAAAAAAGAAGAAAAAAATGAAGAGATATATTTAGACCAAGCCCTCCGTCCATCTCGTTGGGAAGACTATATCGGCCAAAAACACATAAAAGACAACGTTAAAATACTATTACAAGCAGCCGAAGAACGTGGCCACATCCCTGAACATATCCTTTTTTATGGCCCGCCGGGCTTAGGAAAGACTACCTTGGCTCACCTTATTGCCAAAGAAACTGGCCGACAAATGAAAATAACCTCTGGCCCAGCTATTGAAAAAGTTGGGGATTTGGCTTCTATCCTTACCAACCTTTCCCCAGGTGATATTATCTTCATAGATGAAATTCACAGACTCAATAAAACAGTTGAAGAGGTTCTATACCCAGCTATGGAATCTGGTGTTTTAGATATAATCATTGGTAAAGGTCCTTCGGCTCGTACTATTCAGCTAGATCTATCTCCTTTTACTCTAATTGCTGCTACCACTCGAGTTGCATTGGTCTCAGCACCACTCCGTTCAAGATTTTCTGGTGGGGTTTTTCGATTAGAATTTTATTCTAATGAAGAGATCGGTGAAATAGTTCGCAGGTCTAGTAAATTATTAGAAACAGAGATGGAAGAAGAAGCATTAAAAGAAGTCGCCAAGAGAAGTCGCTTCACTCCTCGTACTGCTAATTATTTTTTGAAACGTTGCCGCGATTATGCCCAAGTAAGCAAAAAAAACTTAGACCAAAAAACAGTCAAGGAAGCCTTGTCCATGCTTTCAATAGACGAAATTGGTTTAAATTCATCTGACCGAAAATTTTTGGAAATATTAATTGAAAAATTTAAAGGTGGACCTGTTGGTTTGAAAACTATGGCTGCAGCTATGTCTGAAGAAGAAGCCACTGTCGAAGAAGTCATCGAACCATATTTAATTCAGCTTGGTTTGCTAGAACGCACAGCCCGTGGCCGAGTAGCCACAGAAAAAGCATATACTCACCTTGGTTTCGATATACCAAAAAATTTGCAAAGTAAACTAATTTAATTTAACCTCTCCCCGGCCCTCTCCTGGAAGGAGAGGGGGCTAAAAAATAAACCTTATTAGTATTTTCCCTTCTCCTTCCAGGAGAGGGGTTATGGGTGAGGTTGTAATGTAGTATAATAATTCTATGTCCGGTCATAATAAATGGAGTCAAATTAAAAGACAAAAAGGAGTGAGTGATGCAAAAAAAAGTAAAATTTTTTCGAAGTTGGTTCGATATATTTCTGTTGAAGCAAAATTATCTGGAGGCAATGATTCAGCTGGCTTACGTAGTGCTATTGAAAAAGCAAAAAAAGTAAATATGCCGAAAGATATTATAGATAAAGCCTTAAAAAAAGCTTCAGAGCCTTCTTCTCAAATGGACTCGATTACTTATGAGGCTTATGGCCCAGGAGGAGTCGGTATAATTATTCAAACCTTAACTGACAGTAAAAATCGCACAGCCCAAGATATTAAACACATTTTAGTAAAAAATGGTTTTTCCTTAGCAGGAATTGGCTCTGTCGCTTGGGCTTTTCAAAAGGAAATTTCCCCTGAAGGATTGATTTGGAAACCAACTACCACCACTGAAGTCTCCGATGAAGACCTAGAACTTTTAGATAAATTAGTAGATGAGCTCGAAGAGCACGACGATGTGCAAGACGTATACACTAATGCAGAATAGAGCAAGTTGTAAAGTAAAAAGTAGAAAGTAACAAGTAAACATAAAATAATATATAATTAACTTTATGAACTTTATAACTTTAAAAACTTTAAACTTATGCGTATTTTAGGTGTAGACCCTGGCTTTGAAAGAGTAGGAATTGCAATATTAGAAAAAAATGCTGGTAAGCCCTTCGATAAGGCTCAGGGTAAAGAGCAAGTAGTTTTCTCTGAATGTTTTAAAACTTCAGTTAAATTAGAATTTGCCGAACGATTAAATTTAATTGGTGAAGAAATTAAAAATATAATAAAAAAATATAAACCTGAGGTTTTGTCTATCGAAACTTTGTTTTTGACCACTAACCAAAAAACAGTCATGCATGTAGCCGAAGCACGTGGAGTAATTATTTATGAAGCGATAAAGGCTGGCCTAAAAATTTTTGAAGCTTCCCCGCCACAAATTAAAATAGCCACGACTGGTTATGGAAGAGCTGACAAAAAACAAATTACTCGAATGGTCCAAATGTTAGTAAACATGGATAAAAAAGAAAAAAAACTAGATGACGAACTAGATGCAATAGCTATCGCCCTAACTGCCTTTGCTCATATTAAGAGATATCCACATATTTAGTTTTTTAGCTCTTGCTAAACAATTTTATTTTTGATAAAAATAATAAAAATTAGAAAGTAATTTTTATTAATAGGTCGTTTTATCAGCCAAAGGCTGATCCGCCTGTGGCGGAAAAATTAAAATTAAAAATAAAAACATATAAAATATGTACGACGAAGAAGAGGAAGAAAAAGGTTTCAAATTAAGTGATACTGATAACGAAGATGGTATGGATTTCGACAACGATCCACTAGATGCAATAGAGGAGCCAATCGATGATTTAGGTTTAGGACTAGACGAAGAAATGTAAAAAATAAAAAACCGTTCTGAGTTTAATCGAAGAACGGTTTTTTATTTTTATTTAACTATAATTTTTACAAATCTTTTCTTCCCTATTTTTAGGGTCAAATTTCCATTTACCTTAAAATTAAAATCAGTTATATTTTTATTTTCAATCAAGTTGTGAATTGCATTACCCTCAACCAATCTACGCCATTCTCCTTTTGAGGATAAAATTTTATTTTTTACTAAAGTTTCGCTTAATATTTCCTCTTTCTCACAATTTATTTCTTCTATTTCATTTGGTATTTCTTTTTTAGAAAAAATATTTTCCCAGTTTTGTTCAGCTTGTTTGGCTTTTACTTCTCCATGATAGTTTATAACGATATTTAAGGCTAATTTAATTTTGGCGTTTTTGGGATTTATTGATTTATTTTCTAAATTTTTTTCAGTTTCTTCTATCTCGAAAAAGGAAATATTGGTACAAAGCCTCATATATTTTGTAATTAAGCTATCTGGTATAGACATAATTTTTCCAAACATATCATTTGGTGCCTCATCTAAAGAAATATAATTACCATAACTTTTACTCATTTTTTTTATTCCGTCGGTTCCCTCGAGAAGTGGTAGTGTTAAAACATCTTGTTCTGCCATTTGATAAAAACGTTGAACTCGTCTCCCCATTAATAAATTAAATTTTTGGTCTGTCCCTCCGATCTCCAGATCAGCCTTTATTGCAACAGAGTCATACCCTTGAAGTAGTGGGTATAGAACCTCAAGCAGTGTAATATCTTGATCGTTTTCAATTCTTTTTTTAAAATCAGAACGATGTAACACCTGTTGAATCGTACCGGCCTTAGAAAGCTCTAAAATTGTTGTCATATTTTTATTCAACCATTCACTATTATAATGAACTTCCGTTTTTCTAATATCTAAAATTTTACCTGCGTGTTTTAGATAATTTTTCATATTTTTTTTAATTTCGGGAAGAGTAATCATCTTTCTCGTCTCTGATCTACCTGACGGATCTCCAACCATGGCGGTTGTATCTCCAATAATTAAAACTGCTTTATGTCCCAGGTCTTGAAATTGGCGCAATTTTCTAAGTGGGACACTGTGTCCAAGATGAAGATCTGGAGCAGTTGGGTCAATACCAAACTTTACTCTTATCTGTTTTCCGCTTTTAAGTATGGCTAAAAGATGTTCTTTTTCAATGACCTCCTCAACACCACGACTTAAAATTTCATCTATTTTCTTTTCATCTGTAATAATTTTCATATTAATTGAAATTATAACACCCAAAACAAAATTTTGGAAATCTCTTACCATTGGGATATTTTTCTGCTATGCTTAAAAGATAATGAGAAAAAAATTTAGAAGTAGACATTTATTTAAAAATATAGCTCTTTTTTGCGTTAGCCTTTTTATTTTTATAATTAGTATTTTAATTATATGGCTTTTTTCAATAAAAATACCTGATTTTCGTTCTTTTGAAAACCGAAAAACAATTAACTCAACAAAAATATATGACAAAACTGGTGAAGTATTACTCTATGATATAAACCGCGATGTAAAAAGAACTAGTATTCCTTTTGACCAAATGAGTGTGAATATTAAAAATGCAACGGTTGCCATCGAAGATGCGAGTTTTTACAATCATAGTGGTATCCGCATAACTTCTATTATAAGAGCAGTTATTTCAAATGTTTTAAATATTGGGAAAACCCAAGGTGGCTCTACCATCACTCAGCAATTAGTAAAAAATACTTTACTTAATTCAAAAAAAACAATAACTCGAAAAATAAAAGAATGGATTCTAGCTATTAAGATAGACAATTCCATGCCCAAGGAAAAAATATTGGAACTTTATCTAAACGAATCACCTTATGGTGGAAGTATTTATGGAATAGAAGAGGCTTCTAAAATATTTTTTGGTAAAAAAGCAATTGATCTCAGCTTAGCAGAGGCCGCTTACCTTGCTTCCCTACCACAATCTCCAACCACACTTTCACCATATGGAAAAAATAGAAACAAACTAGATGATAGAAAAAATTTAGTTTTATCTAGAATGAAAGAAGTTAATTTCATCACCGAAGAGCAATATAATACTGCTAAAAACGAAACTGTTATTTTTTTACCACAACAAACAACTGGAATAAAGGCAGCTCACTTTGTTTTTTTTATAAAAGATTATTTAACACAAAAATATGGTGTAGATGTAGTAGAACAAGGTGGACTCAAGGTGACAACCACTCTTGATTACAACCTACAGCAAAAAGCTGAACAAATAGTTAAAGATGGGGCACTACAGAATGAAAAAGATTGGGATGGTAGTAATGCTGCACTAGTGGCGATAGATCCTAAGACGGGCGGAATTTTAACAATGGTAGGCTCTAGAAGTTATTTTGATAAAAACATCGATGGTAATTTTAATGTAGCCACAGCTAGTCGTCAGCCCGGTTCTTCTTTTAAGCCATTTATTTACGCAACAGCTTTTAATAAAGGCTTTACTCCAAACACGGTTCTTTTTGACCTACCGACAGAGTTTCAATCTACTTGTAATGCTTATGGTAAGGCTCTTCCTGGCCACAATCAAAAAGATTGTTATATGCCAGATGATTATGATGGTAAATTTCGTGGCCCGATGAGTTTGCGTGACGCACTAGGTCAATCAATAAACATCCCCGCCGTTAAACTATTTTATTTAGTAGGCACCAAGGATGCAATAAACGTTGCAGAAAATATGGGTATCAGTACACTGACTGACCCGAGTCGATATGGTTTAACTTTGGTTATTGGAGGCGGTGAAGCTACTCTCCTTGACATGACTTCTGCTTACTCTGTTTTTGCCAATAATGGAATTAAAAATTCATACACTGGTATTTCAAAAGTCGAAGACCAAAACGGTAACATTTTAGAACAAACAATACCAACACAAAAAGAAGTATTGCCAAAAAATACAGCTTTAATGATTTCGGATATTCTTTCTGATAACAAAACCCGTACACCGACTTTTGGTGCTAATTCAGTTTTAAATATACCAAACAAAGATGTAGCAGTAAAAACAGGAACTACCAACAACAATAAAGATGCTTGGACTATTGGTTATTCACCAAACATAGCAGTCGGTGTCTGGGCAGGCAATAATGACAACAAACCAATGAAAAAAGGTGGTTCGGCTGTGGCTGGACCAATTTGGAATAAATTTATTATTGAGGCTTTAAACACACTACCTGATGAGAAATTTGAAAAACCTAATTTAACAAGCGATCCTGAAAAAGTAAAACCAGCTTTACGTGGAAATTGGCAAGGAAATGAGAACTTTTTTATAGATACAATTTCTGGAAAATTAGCTACCGCCAACACTCCACCTGAAACAAAAAAAGAAAAAATAATAACTAATGTTCATTCAATACTCTATTGGGTAGACAGAAGTGATATTTTAGGCAATCCTCCGACCAACCCAAGTGATGATTCGCAATTTAATCGATGGGATATTCCAATTCAAAACTGGTGGGTGCAAAATGCTTATAAGTATGGGATAACGACATGGGCATCAAAACCAAGTGCATTTGATGATGTGCACACAGAAGCCAATAAACCAATTGTTTCGATCCTTACACCAAACAATATAGACATCTACACACCAGAACAAAGAATTCCGATACAAATCTCTGGCACTGGCCGTTTTCCTCTACAAAAAATAGACGTTTTTATTAATGATATTTATTTAGAAACAATAAAAGCTCCATTTAATTTTTCTTTCATTCCTTCCTCTCTTGATAATTTAAAACAAAACAATGAATTAAAAATAATTTCTTATGACACGGCCTACAACAGAGGAGAAACTATTTCTAATTTTCAAATGCAACAATAAACAAAAACGACTAGGCAAGACCTAGTCGTTTTTTTTAACTAAAATCATTTAGATTTTTTAACCTTTTTTATTTTTTAATAAAGACACAAATTCCTCTTTTGAAATATCTAAATCATTTAAAATACCCAAAAGAGTTCCTTTTGGAACTTCGTTATTGTTGTGTACTGGAACAGTTGTTTTTTTACCATCAAAACGACGAAGGATATGGTGACTTCCTTGTATATGATCTATTTTATAACCTACCCTCTGGAGAATTTTTAAAAGCATTTTTCCTTTTATATTAGGTAGTTTAGGCATACACCTTTCTTTGTTTTAATGAAAAAATAGGGATAGAAACTGTTTCAATAGACTGAAGACCATCATCACTTGGAATTGGATCATTGTTTTTAGAGCAAGAGATTAAATAACCTTCTATTGCTTCATTTAGATTTTTTTTTGTTTCCTCTATGGTTTTTCCATAAGTATGACAACCAGAAAGAGCTGGTACAAAACCATGATATTGTTTTCCATCTTTTTCAATTATGGTACGAAATGAATAACTTTTCATATTTTTATTATACCAACATAATAAAAAATGTCTATCTAAAATTAGCGGGGGCCTTTTTACCTAAGACCTCTTTTAGTTTAGAAAAAATTCTTTCTTTTTTAATTAAAAATTCATTTTTGTAAATAGGTTTGATATTTAAAAAAATAGTATTATTTTTTATTTTAATATCCTCAGTCTTTATTTCTGTTTTAATTTCCTCAGAGATTATGCGACAAATTTCTTCTTTTCTACCACCCTCAGAAATTAGTATGTTTTTAAAATTTAAAAGTAAGTCTTTAATTTCTATCATGTGTATTTTTTATTCTCCTCTTGAGGAGTACCTCGACCTTAAGTCGAGGGGAGGTGGATATTTTAAAATACATCCACCCCGTCCTCCAATAAAAATTGGAGTCCACCCCTCAAGAGGGGAATTTTACCTATTCATCGGCATTATTAAATAAAGAAATGAATTATCAGAAACTGGAGATATCACAATTGGTTTCGAAGATTGATTAAATTTAATTGAAAGGCTGTCTGAATTTATAGACTGAAAACAATCAACAAAATATTTATAGTTAAAACTAACTTCTACTTCTTCCCCAGAAAGAGCTGCGTCTAAATGAGTTTTATTTTCACCAACTTCATTATTTTGTGAAGAAAGTTCAAATATTTTTTCTTTTGGTTTAATAATTAAATTAACTTGGTTAAATTTATCTGAAAAAATATTTGATAATTTAAGAGCATTTAATAGATCTTGTTTTAAAACAACACATTCGGTTTTAAATTCTTTTGGCACTATTTGAGTATAGTCTGGAAAAATTCCATCAATAATTCTTGAAGTTAAATAAACATTATCAGAAGAAAAAGAAATTTGATTTTTATTAAAACAAATTTTAATTTCACCTGAAAACTCACCAAAAACTCTCAAAATTTCAGGTATGTTTTTGAACGGAATAATAATTCCACCTATTTCTTCTAAATTTTTAATTTTTATTTTTTTCTCTGCCAATCTAAAAGAATCGGTGGATACAAAAATTAAATTATCTTCTTTTGAATAAAAATAAACGCTAGAAATTTCTGGTTTTATGTCTGAAACAGAAGAACTATAATAGACTGACTTTATACCATCAATTAATTTTTTTGAATCTATTTCAAAACTATTACCTTCTACTTGTGGTATCGTTGGAAAATCTTCATTTGGTTGGCATTTTAATTTTATTTGGCTTTTTTTGGTTTTTATTAATAAATTTCCATCTACTTCCTCTATTAAAATATTCTCTTTTTGAAAAATATTAGAAAAAATACCAACTAAAACTGAACCGGAAACAGCTATAGTACCTTCTTTTTCAACCTTGGCTGGAATTTCTATCTCTATACCGAGACTTAAGTTTGTAGCTCTTAATTTAAGCGATTTACCAGAAGCAATAAAAAGGATTGAATTCAATACTGGTAGAGTTAAATTCTTTCCAGTAATTCTTTCTACTTGGGATACTGCGTTTTTAATTTTTTCTATTTCACATTCGAGTCTCATATGTTTATATCTTATATATTTAATCTATTAATACTATTAGTAGTGTGGATAAGTGGATAAGTAATTTGGTCTTTTATTTAGCTATTGTTTTGATAAAATATTTTTTCTTTTTATCTAATAACTTTTTACTTTATAATCTTTATAACTTTATAAACTTTCTACTTGATTTTTTATCATTTTTTATTAACACTTTCTATACACTTATACACAGTTATTTAAACAGGGCACGTATCTGTTCTAGTTCTTGCATTAACTGTGGATCATTTTTAATATCTTCTTTTATTTTTAAATATGAATGGATTACAGTAGTGTGGTCTTTACCTCCGAGTTTTTGTCCAATAAGTGGGTATGATACATTGAAGTCTTCACGGAGTAGGTACATCACTACTTGTCTAGCTTTAACTATTTCTTTTCTTCTTGTTTTTTCATAAATAGCTGTTTCTTCTAGATTGTAATAGTCCCCTACTATTTTAGTAACATCTTTTATATTTACATTCCTTTTTGGTTTAATATTGTTTTTTATTAAATTTTTTACTTCAAACAAAGAAAGAGGTCTATTTTTAAGGCGATATTGGCATATTACAGTATTTAAATTTCCTTCTAGTTCCCTGATGTTACCCTGAATTACTGATGATATATACTCTAATATTTCTTGATCTAAGTTAATTCCCATTTCTCGTGTCTTTACTTTTAAAATAGCCAGGCGTGATTCATATTCTGGTTCAGAGATGTCTACGATCATACCAGCCGAAAAACGAGACTTTAATCTGTCGGCTAATTCCGGAATATGGTTTGGGTGTTTATCTGACGAAAAAATAATTTGTTTATTATTTTCATAAAAGGTATTAAAGGTATGAAATAGTTCTTCTTGAATTTTTTCCATTTTACCAATAAATTGGATATCATCGATGATTAACAAATCATATTTTCGATACTTCTCTTTAAAAGAGTTAGCTTTGTTGTTTTGTAATGAGTTGATAAAGTCTGTGGCAAATTTTTCCAAGGTCATGTAGTGTACCTTTTTATTTGTGTATTTATCTTTAATTGAATTACCCACTGCTTGTATTAGGTGAGTTTTACCAAGGCCGGTACCACCATAAATGAAAAATGGATTATATTTAGTTCCTGGGTTGTCTATGATAGCCTGGGAAGCTGCATAAGCAAGCTCATTAAATGCCCCAACGATAAAAGAATCAAAACGATAACGAGGGTTTAAATTATCATCCGGGTTTATATATAGATCTTTTAAAGGTAATTCCTTATTAATATAAGGTTGGTTGGTGTTAATTATTGAAACTTCTTGTTTGTCAGCCTCTATCTTTGTAATAATGTATTCAACTGCACGCATATTTTCATAAGCATCAGCTATGGTTTTAGTTATAAGTTTATGATATTTATTTTTTAACCAATCACGAACAAATTCGTTCGGTACTCCGACACAAACGACACCTCCCTCTTCCTTAAGGATGCATGTATTTTTAAACCAAGTACTAAAATTAGCTTTTGAAACACCAGTCTCTATTTCACTTAAACATTTTTTCCAAAGTTGTTTTGTATCCATCCCGTACGAAATAGGGCGCGCGCTTACGCTTTCTTGCCCTTTATATTATTAATAATGCTTATGTGTTTCATGATTAAATTTATTATATGCGCCCGCGATTTCGTACGGGATCCATTGGTTCATATTATACTATTTTCTTTGTCTAGAAAGAAATTTTTAAAACTTATTAACCCTGTTGATAAGCTGGGGATAAAAATTCAGCTTGCTAGCTTCCTAGTTTTTAGCTTATTAGTAACACCCCCTCTCCTTTTCAGGAGAGGGGTAGGGGTGAGGTTTAATTTGCCTAATTCTTAATTTTATAATAGAATCTAATTATGTCACAAACATATCAACCAAATAAAAGAAAAAGAGCCAAATCCCATGGTTTTTTAGTTAGATCTAAAACTAAAAATGGTAAAAAAGTTCTTGCCAGAAGAAGACAAAAAGGCCGAGCAAAGCTGTCCGTTTAGGACAGCCAATTATAAATTACAAATGATCAATTACAAATTGCATTCTAATTCGTAATTGTTAATTGATAATTTTTAATTAATATAAATGTTGCCTAAAAAAAATAGAGCTGATAGAAAACAAATTGTTCAAATCTTTAAAGAAGGTAGGTTTTTGAATTCAGGTAATTTAACTTTTAAATACACCTCACCCCCTGCCCCCTCTCCTGAAAAGGAGAGGGGGAGGATTAGTAATGTTCAAATATCTTTTATTGCACCAAAAAGTGTCGCCAAGCTGGCGGTCAAAAGAAATTTATTACGCAGACGTGGGTATTCGGCTTTATCAAAATATATTGGTCAATTCCCTACTGGAACAATTGGAGCCTTTATTTTTAAAAAACCCATTAATTCAGTTTTAGAAATTGAAAATGAAATTAAAACAATTCTTCATAAAATTAATTAATTTTTATCAAAAAATATTATCACCCTTAAAGAGGCCTAGTTGTGTTTTTTACCCGACCTGTTCTGAATACACCAAACAAGCTATAGAAAAATATGGTGCATTTAAAGGATTATATTTAGGTTTTAAGAGAATCATTCGTTGTCACCCTTGGCAGAAAGAACACATTTATCCGTTAAAATAATTATTAATTATCAATTACGAATGATCAATTAAAAGAAATTATTAAAACCAAAATTCGTAATTCGTAATTTTTAATTGATAATTGAATCGTTTTGGGGTAGAATTAAAAAATGCTAAGTAATCTTTGGAACATTATTTTATACAAGCCATTAGTAAACATTTTGGCTTTTTTTGTTGCGGTTATTCCAGGTGGTGATGTGGGAATTGCAGTCAT
>Ga0172381_10003162_pt1 | contig 17626 bp, 13 predicted proteins | sample Leawel6488metaG_FD_119754 | JGI IMG/M metagenome (GOLD analysis project Ga0172381, IMG submission 119754) | Leachate microbial communities from a municipal landfill in Southern Ontario, Canada - Leachate well 64-88 metaG | ecosystem: Engineered > Solid waste > Landfill > Unclassified | place... | reverse complement strand
TTACAAATTTCTAACCATTCATCATCAGTTAAATAAAATTCATATCCAGAAATTTTTTCACTTCCTAAAACTGCTACACTATTAACTTTACCTGCATAAGTCCATGAAAAATTAGATGGTCTATTTGGAAGAGCATCAGTTACTATATAATATTGACCTATCCAATTATATTGAATAGGCATATAAAGATATCCGTTTTGACCCCAATTATTATGTACAATCCAATAATCATGACCATTTATTTTTTTCCAACCTAATATTATCATCATATGATGAGTATCAGGAACTATAGCATCATCAGGATATATAGTAAATGGTATTATACTACTACCATCAAAAGCTACAGTATTAAATGTATTAGATACTTGTATACTAATTAATATACAACCATTGATTATTATAGCATTTTTCAAATCCTCAATATAGTTATAATGAGGATAAGAAGGAATTATATTATTTAACGCAATTTCTTCATAATTTTCAAACCTATAATTTCTAGCTTCATTTATTACATTAGCGTAATTATTATTAACTAATGTTCTAGCACCTATATGTCCATCTGTATCTTCAAGAAAATAAATATCAGGCCAATACCAATCCTGACTAGGTAAATAATGTTCATTTTCCGGCAAACTAGTATATATAGGTACTCCATCTAAAATCATTGTATCTAATGCATCTATAGTATTCATACCACCACTTTCAGTACCATCAACCCTATTACCATAAACCCAAGATATAGAAAAATATTTTGTTTGACCAGTTCTTCTATGTGTAAATACTTGTTTCATACTTACTATAGCATTAGCTGTACAACAACCTGCTTCTTGAATCTCAGAAGAATATTGGGGGTATTGATGACTTACAGGAGGTCTATAACTTGGGTAATATTCATTTGAATAACTAGAAGAATAATTTACAGTAGTAACATACCAAGGACCACACCAGTCTCCCCATTCATCATCTACCATAACCCTTCCATAAAACTGATAATCTAAGTTATAAAAAAGTCCAGAAATAGCATATGCAAAAGTAGCATGTTCATAAGAAGATTCAAACCAATCCCCACAAATAAATTTTGTTTCATACATTTGTGCACCATCTACGGAATCATAAGCAACTAAAATAGCCGCATACCCATCAACATCTGTATAACTATAGAACTCGTAAATATTAAGTGTTGCTATGTATTTTCCTCCTTTTTATATTATATTTAATTTATTAACTAAAAATGCTTGACATTTTTACCTAAATGTGATAATATAATAAAAACAAAAATAATAGGGAGATGATATTAATGATTAAAAAGTTTTATTTTTTATTGTTAGGAATTATAATTGGTGGACTACTGAGTTTTACGTTAGCTTTTGCTGATGAACAAGCAACAAATCAAATAAAAATCGTCTTAAAGGGAGTGGAAATTCCAGAAGCAAATGCATTGATAATTGACGGAACTACTTATATTCCTGTGCGTAAACTTTGTGAAGCATTAAATTATGATGTAACCTATAATGCAGAAACTCAGACCGTTAAAATTAGTCAGAAAATTATTGAAAACAATACTATTGATATTCCAGGGGCAATTAAAAATGCAACTAAAGTGAAAATTACAATACCATCACCACCTATAGATCAAACAAATACTGGTAATACAGTGAATAATAGCAGACCTACTATTATAGCTCCAACAAATACAACGACACAAAATAGTACAGGAGGTAATAATACTGTGACTGAAAAGGTTAAAACTAAAAGTGAACTTAGAGCAGAAAAGATTGCTGAGATGATTAAAAATATTCCTACTGGAAGTTATTTGGTTGAAGATGAAGAAATACCTGTTTATCGCCCTATTCCTGCTGGTTATCACATTTATGATAATAGATATCCTGTTACACAAGGTAATATAGTTCCAGATACACCAAAAGTTCAACAAGATAATTCTAACCAAACACAGCAGTAGTACCAAGACCTTGAGTAGTTGTTCCTGTAAAATCAACAGTTGTACCTGATTGAAATTTAACTGTTGCTCCACTATATCCAATATAAATAGTTTTACCAACAGGACATTGTAAACTGCAATCATCTCCTGATTGTAGTTTTAATTTTTTTCCAGGCCATGATATTAACCACAATCTATCATTATCTTCTTGATTTATTCCAAAAGCTCCTATCGGTGTATGATCATTATGTATTGCTACATAATAACTAGTTTGGTCATCACTTAATCTAATAGAAGCTCCATGATAATGATTAGATGAATTATAAGAAGCTAAAACATTATCTTTTAATTCTAATCTTTTACCACTAGCAGCAGTTCTGATAGTACCTCCTGTAAGAGTCATTGTTACAGTAAGATTTCCAGCAGTCAGCTTACCCACATCTAAACTTGTAATTTTATCGTTACTAATTGAACTAGCAGTAAGATAAGCGCCATTTATTGAGCTTCCTCCACCAGATGTAATACTTGTTCCATTTAGAAATAATGAAGTACAATTAATAGAACCAGTAATAGTTGCATTAGTAGCATATAAACTACCTCCCATGGAAACACGAAAAGGGGCAGAAGAATAGTCACTGTGGCCTAACCAGATTCCATATGAAGGATCAGCTTTAAAAACGGAATTAGAAGAACCAATGGTAATGGTTCCTCCAACGATAGATGTGTTAGATATAATACTGCCACTAGCAAGATTGCCGATAATATTAAGATTTCCAGATTCATCAGCATAGAAAACGTCTGTCCAAACACTGGCAACTTTTTTCTGAATTTTAATTCCGTCTATACCAAACAGATATTTAGAATATGTTTTTTCAAGAGTTAAACCGGAATTTAACAAACTTAATCCACCAATTGTAATTCCTGTTTGATCTGCATTTAAAGCAACATTATTATTTTGATCTCTTATATTTAAACCATATAATCCAACACCTGTTTGCCCAACTACAACCCTACGAATACCACTATATAAAACACTTAAACCTCTATTATCTTCAAATTTCAAAGAAGAATCATAAACTTTGTCTTTTTCTAAACCCTTAATTAATTTATCCATTATAGGTATTGTAGATTTTTCTATAGTGCCACTAATAGCAGATTCTATATCAGAACCAGCATAAAGGGTAAACGAATTCAAGATTTTATAATTTGTATAAAAATTTGTCATAATACTATACAACATTTCAGTACTATCTATAGTACTATGAACATTTCTAAATGTCCTAATTGCAAATCCAAATGTTTTATATATATCAGTAGAATCAATTGTTTCTTTTAATGGTAAATTTCGTAATACTAAACCTCTCGCAGAAGAAGAAATCATCATATGGACATCATCTTCAAAACTGACAGTATATACCCCCGTACCCGATCCCACACTAACAAATACTTCAAATCCATCTATTGGATTCAAATCGTCTACAAGATACTGCCACGACAAAGCCAAATTATACGTTGTGTCAATATTTGTATTATATTGCACAAGTAAACTATTAGGAGCAGTTGGAGTTTTGTCATTAAATAAAGCAGAAGGAATATAATTACCATTCTGATCTTTAACCAACCATTCTGCTGTAATATCAGGTATAGAAGTAGGCCATTTTATTGCTGTTACAGTTGTAGACCATTCATTCTCCTGAAGTGTATGTTTTATATTTGTTACTAAAAAGTCATAATTTATTCCTGTTGTGATCTCGCTTACTGTAACTCTATCACATACATTTAAATAAGGAATAAAAGTAGCAGAAGGTAATTCTACTTTTTCAACAGGACTTGCTAAATTAGAATATAAAAAATTACCAATTTCTTTTGCCTGTAATTCATCAACTATAAAATTATTTGAAATGGTTAATTCATTTTCACCATATGTATCAATTGATGTTTGATTTTTAAATTTTGCTTTAATAGGAGAAAATGATTTAATTGGATTCCCTTTGAGTTGAAGAGTGGAAATAGTAACAGGTTGAGAAGTATTATTTTTTAAAGTAAATTTAATTTTATTATCTTTTTGTTCAATTGTATTTACTAGATGAATCTTATCTGCGGCAACTATCGCAGAATATGGTACTTCTTCGCCTTGATCATACTCACTAACGTTTTTATGTGCAGAACATTGAATTTGTATATTTGTTGCTCCTGAATCATTATTTAATTCTAAGGTGTAGGTTCGTTGCTGACCAGCAAGCAAAGCAAGTTGCTGATATTTATATGTAACCGAAACTGTTGTACCAGTGGTTAATGACTCTTCGAGTGTGATGACTCCTGTAAGAATATTTATATCAGATACATTAACTTTATGCCCATAATTTGTGTCAGAGGTGATATAGACCACTGTATCCGTCTTATATTGATATTCTCCATCTACAAGCTCTACAGATTTATAAAGAGGTTTATTTACGGTTATAATTTGATTATTCGTACCTGCAACAATAATATAAGATTCGTTTTGTATCTCAGTTACATTACTGACATTTTCTGTTAATTTATCTTTTGGGGCTATGGATTTATAATTTGATTCTATGATGATCGAATTCTTCACACTGTCATTATTTTTTGTTAAAACTAAATCTTGAATATTTTGAGTAGAAAAATTATAAGCACTTACAGATGAATCACTATATAGAGGTTTAAAAACAAATTGAGAATTCTCATATGTTATTACACTAATACTTGCTTCACATAATAATTTTAGTACATCTGTCCACAAAGTATATTCATTTAAATCACAAATTGGTATACGAATACCTGTATTTGTAATAGAATAAGTTGTACCATCAAGAATTGTCTCAATAAACGCTCTCTCGATAATTTCTTCTATAAAATAATTTTCTAAAACTTCTTTATTGGTAATAGGTTTTTTAAATATTTGTAAATAAGATTCAGAAGATAAACTAACTGTTTTTGATTTAATTTTTACGGAGTCCTTTTTTAAATAACCTCTAAACGTTTCGACATAAGAAGTATTATTAAATGTTGCTTCAATTTTAACAGGTAGTTTAGATAATGCTTTACTATTAAAATATCCATCTGAATTAATTACTGATAAATTACTTGTGCTTGGTGAAATATCTGATAATAAATATGATTCGCTTTGCAGTTGATGATTTATGTCAATAGATTCAATATATTTAGTTATATTTTCATCTAATAAAGTTCCAATATTAACTCTACAATTTTTAATTTTATATTTCTTTGCAGTTTCAGTTTGAATTGTCAATAATAAATATCACCTCCTATTGTTCTTCAAGTGTAAATGAAATATTATAATATGGAGTAAAATCAGTATCAAATATTTCTTCTTCAGAAATTGTATCGTTAGTTATTTGAGTTAAATAACTGCTAGAAGTTGTATTATATCCAGTAAATGTAATTGTTCCATTAGACGTACTAGTAAATAAAGTTAATAATGAATCTCGATCAGTAGAAGACAGTAAATCAAATTCTAGCGTGAAAAATTTCTTAATAATAGTAAAATCAGTCCACAGTGTTCCGTCGAGTGCTCTACGTGATGAATACCCAATACGTTTAGTAGAAGGTTTTACCACAGATAATAAAGAATCTATATTTATAGAAAAAGAAGTAGAATTACTTAGGGTTATTGAAATTAAAATCACCACCAATATATAGCATATTCTTAGTTATTTTTCTTAATTCACCATATTTAAAAACATCTTCAAATTGACTACATTTTACTAATTGATTATCTATATTAAATTCAATCCAACTATGACCCGTATTAAAATATGTTTTAGCAATCTCTATTATTTCTATTATATTATTATCATTGGGTAATAAATCTTTTTTAGAAATAATACGAATACCTTTCCATTTATTTCTATATAATAAATAATTTCTTTTTATTTGTCTATTATCAAAATCACTCTGAGATTCTGTTCCTAATTTTACACATAAATCATGACCACTACCATCGTATTCAATATAAATTTTATTTTCGGGGAAGGCAATATCTAATAAAATATTATAAAAAGGATAATTCAATTCTCCACCAATTAATTGATGAATATATCTTTGTTGAGTAGAACATTGGGCAGATGAATTTTTATATAATGTATTAATCTGTTTTAATTTAATATCTTCATTCTGCATAGGATTTTCACAACCATATTTTATTAAATTAGTATTTATTATTTTATTTCTTATTTCCTTGCTTTGCAATGGACATTCTACACCATATCTTTCTAAACTAGTTTGTTTAGACTTGTTTTTTATAACATTTGAACTAATATGATATTCTGTACCATATTTATTAATAGAAATATTTCTCATTTTTTCTTTATACTCATCAGTTTGAGCATAATATTTTTGTCCATATTTAATATAATTAGTATTTTCCCGTTTATTTTTTATTTGTCTTAATTCTTCTTCATTTTTGTTTTTATAATTATCAGATATTTTATTTCTTATTTCAGGCAATTTAAATATTTCATCTATACCATAAACTATAATGTTACTTTCTCTTTTTTTAATATGTTTACAATCTATACAACAATCTTTATGTATAGTAGATTTACTATTTTGATGAATATAATTTTGATAAGTTTTTTTATATAATTTTCCACAATAATCACATATAAGTTTAACAAACACTCGACTACATCCTAATAAATCTAAAACATCTAATTCAAATTCATCACCTATTTTTGTATATAAATATCCTTTAGATTTATACCATTTTATGTTCGCAGAATACCATTTAACCTTTACCGTTTGTGGTAATAACAACATTTAATCAACTCCCAACCATTGAATTAATCCTAACAAAAAAAGAAAATAAAGAAGGAGAGGGTTAGGATTATATACCTCTCCTTATCAGTAGAGTAGCAAATTCTACCTATCTTAATTTTACAAATATCACCATTTGTTTTTCGACATTTCTTCCCAATAACCAAATAAGGTTTGTGCTAGGTCTTTCATTGCCATTTCATTTGCTATGAGGTTCGCACAATTTATACTATAATAATAATGGTAATTACTGGGAATACTTGTCTCATATACAGTATTTTCCACTTGATTACTAGTACTAACAGTAGGAGTATAAGTTATATCAGGCATTGTCACATTGAGCGAATTTGCAATCACACGTTGTACATTATTTAAGGCTGTAATCACCGCACTAGAAGTACTGTTAAGTAAGTTCACATTTAATTTATCAAAATATACTGGAAGACGCTCAATGACACCAGAAACTATAGTTGGCACGGAATTAATCGAAGCTTCTATAAGTTGACCAAATATACCTCCCATATTAGAAAATTTAGCTAATCCACTATCTAAAGCCTTACTAAAATCAGTTCCAGCAAAAAACTCATAAGCATCACTACCCATAGATTCCAATGTTTTTTTCCAATTATCAGAAACTCCACTAAATGATTCATCTAATGAACCAATTAAAGTATCCACTCCACTAGAACCAAAAATTTGTGACCACATATCCTCTTGATCGGTTATTAAACCTACAAGAGTATCACTCATTTGGTCACGCAATTTATTAAATACCTCATCTGCTACTTGTGATGAAGACTTAAGCACCTTCACTACTTGAGCATTTATATCATATATAGCATTACCAAACTCATCTACACTTTCAGTAAATAACGTATCAAACGAAAATATATTTTTAAATAAATCCTTCAACTTACTAGTTCTTTCTAACTGTTCGTTTACTTCTTCTAACTGATTCTTTAAATCAGCAGCAGTACTACTAGCTCCACCTAAACTACCTTCAGTTTCAGCTATTTTACTATTTACTTGAGCTATTATTGTATTCCAATCTGAACTAACAATATTTATTCCACCTAACGCATCTGATAACGCTTTTACTTTTGCTTCAGCAGCAGCTAATTCAGTATTTGAAGCAGAAGTAGTTGAAGTAATATCACCTATTCCAGATACTATATTTTCCAATTCTGATCTAGCAGACTCAGCGTTATTATGTGCAGTAGCTCTTTTAGCATCAGTATCAGCATTTGCATAATCTTCTTTTGCTTGTTTTATTAATCCTAATTGTTGAATAATCTTACCAGTATAAGTACTAAAGTCAGAATAGTTTGTACTTAACTCACTAGATACTTCATTCAATTTCTTTACAAATGCGTCATATCCTAAATTATCACCAGTCCATAAATTAGAAATACTACTCATATAACTCTTCAATTTACTAGCAGAAAGAGTAGTAGTCTTATCTGCTGTTGAAGAACTAACACTAGACTTTTCAGAATTTAAACTATCCTTAACTTTCTGAAGTGCTTTTTGTAACTCTCCAGTATCAGCTTGAAATTTTATGTTTTCCAATGTTTTTAGTTTACTTATTAACTCATCAAGTTTAGATTTTTCTTTTTCTATAGATTGTTCTATATTATATTTCTGTAATTCAAGCGGATTAGTTGGAATATCATCATATAAACTTTTATATTTTTCAACTAATTTCCCAAACTGTGCTTCAAATTGTTCGTTAAATTTCATATCTTGAAGAGTATTTTTATAATTCTGTACTGCTTGTTGAACATTTTCAATAGATGTTACAGCAGCATCAAGTAATTGAGTAGTTTTCCAAGCAGATTTAAAAGCTTCAGTTTTTACTGCTGCGTCATCTGCTGTTACAGCGTATTTTTTAAAAGCTTCACCCATATCATCAGTTTTACCAATAACTTCGTCCCATTGAACTTGTTCAACCTTACTAAGTGTTTCACCAGCATTTAATTTATTAGCAAGATTTTTATATAATGCTAATTTTTCGCCATATATCTTTTCAAATTTATCACTATTAACTTTATAATCTGTTACATATGATTGATAAGCTGATTTAAATTTATCCATTTGACTAATATCAAATTTTATAATATCCATTGCATTTGTATATTTATCTTTATATGTTAAACCAGAAGTTAATGAATTTATTTCTCCTTCTACTTTAGCACTCTCAAAAGCTTTGTCAAAACTTTCTTTCATCGATTTAGCAGAAGATATTACATCCTTAATATTATCTTGCAATTCTTTAATTGGTTTAGTGTAACTATCATATAAAGCTTTTTTAACTGCTAGTGCTTTTACTACTTCATTCTCCATTTGTTCTTGTAAAGCAATATCATTAGTTATTTGTTGAATTATCTCAGATATATCAGCATAAGAATTATAATAATCAGCATTACGTTTTTTACCTATTTCGCCAGTAGCAACAATTGTATTACCAAATTTATCTACTTCTTCAGTTGCTCGTTTCACTTGTATATGCCAAGGTTCATAATCCATAGGTCTAAACAAACCTGCCATAGCCAATTCTGCATCTGATAATTGTTCAACCCAACCACCTACATCAACAGCCATACCTTTTTCATGTTTACTAGTACCAGGAGCAGCAACCATTTTACCAGATTTATCAGAAGCTTCCCATAATGCAGATTGTTCCTCAAACGATCTCCAACTACTAGTAATATCAGCCATTTTACCTTTAGATTTAGCTAATGAAGCTAATCTTGTAATAAGTTCTTGATCTACATTTGCTAAACGAGACATATCACCACTAAGCCATTCAGAAGGATCAGAAACACCTAATATAGTAGGTCTTTTAGAAGTACCTGAAGGTTGACCAACTTGATCTAGTTGATTTAATTCTGATTTCCATTTAACTAAATCTTCTTGGTTCTTAGAACGTGCATCAAATATTTTAGTTAATTTATCTTGTTCAAGTTTAAGTTCTTCTTCAAACACATCTAAACCTTTAGTTATACCCAACTCAACTTTACGTTCAAGTAGATTTTTCATTTCTTGATATTCTTTTTCAATTTTGGTGAAAGCAGATTCCCATTTTTCGACTGATTTTTCTAAACCTGAATAGGTAGAACCAGTTGATTTAGAATCTTCACCTGTTGATGTTCCAGTTATAGGTATTTTCTTTGTGCTTAATATTTTTTGCAATCTAAATAATTCACTATTTGCTTCTTCTGCTGCTTTTTTCTCTTTTTCTAATTCTTCTGTATTAGTTTTTATATAATAATCATAATCACTATTATCTTTTTTAAACCATGTTGTTCCACTTTCTTTTAATTTATTAATATATTCTTCTTCTCTTTTTTGTTTTAATTCATTTAACTTATTAACTTCTGTTTGATATATTTGAATACGTACTAGGGCACCATTTAAAGCATTAGCGGTCATTTCATATTGAAGTTCCGCATCAAATAAAGCAACCTGTTGTTTTGTTTCCATTAACTTTTTTATCATTTTAATTGATTCTTCTGTTACGCCATTTTCTTCAATTATCTTTTTAATTTCTTCATCAGATATACCAATTAATTCTGCTTTTACAATTGCTAATGATTTTCTTGCTTCATTTTCTTTATCAACACTTAACGTACCACTATCAATTGCATCTTTTAATACATAATATCTTTTTATTACAAAATCAAGATATTCGGATGAAACAGACTTGCCCTTATTTTGTAAATCACTTAATTCTTGGATCTTATTATTAATTGCTCCTAATGCTTCTTCAGTATCTTTTAATTTAGTAGTATCTAATCCTAAAAACGCCATATAATCTTTTTGTTCTTTTGGTAAATCTATTATAGAAATAGTTCCACCCTGTTGAGATTGTAATTCTTTTAATTTATTACTCAATTCACCCAATTTCTTTATTTGTGTATCTAAATCATTTATATTTTGGAGAGTAGAAGTACCAGCAGTAATATTACTTTTTATTTCTAGAAATCTATCATTAGATTCTTTATATTTTTGATTTAACATTTCTTGTTCTTCGCGCATTTGTTTTACTTTACCAAGATAATAAGGAATTGCTACTGTTGCAGCAGTAACAAGAGTTAAAAATATACCTATAGGATTAGTAATAAACGCTAAAGATGCAGCTTTAATAGATAACCCTAATGATTTAAAAGATGCTCCTAATGCTAAATTTCTTACTGTTAATGCTTCAGTCATTGTAAGTTTTTTTGCTTCCATTCCAAGCGCAGTAATTATTTCCATTTTTTGTTTAGAATATTCTGAACTTAATAACACCATTGCTAATATTAAAGCACCAACAGATGTTGCCGAAGAACTATGTGCATTAGTGATTTCAGTTAAACCTTTAATATATGTTGTTGATACACCCATAATTCCACCCATTGCACCAGCTGCACCAGCCTCACCAAGAGCAACAGCAAATTCTTGAGCAGCAGATTTAATACGATTAATTTGAGATTCCAATGATTTTTGATGTTTATAGTTTTCTTCAATAGCACTCCCTAAAGACTTTTGGGAAGTAATGGTAGCATCTGTAACAATATTCCAATTATCCATGAGAGCCATAAATCTAGTTACATGAAATCGTCCTGCCATGAGAACAGCAGTTTGCATTTTAGCTTCTCTATTTAAAGTACCCCATTTTTGAGCTAAATCAGAATAAATATCTCCTACAGGTCTTAAATCACCACCAGTTTCTTTTACGGTTATTTTTAATTTTTCTAATTGTGCTTGAACGTCATCCATTTGGATTCTGGAAAAAATTGTCTTGAATGAATTTCCAATGACATTTCCAGACTCGCGGGTGGCAGTTTGGACAGCAGTTACCATCCCAAGTAGCATATCAAGATCTACTCCAAATTGTTGTGCTGCTTCTCCACTTTTTTGAAGGGCTTGTAATAATGCCTGACTAGTAACCGCAAAATTATTATCACATTCTGTTACTTTCCCTAATTTAAATTAGGTACTGACCACATATTATTAAAATATATGGCGAAGAAGGTACTCCTTAAAAGTGTCTTTACACTTGACCTTCTTTCTGCATCTTCATTTTCAAATTATACATGCAGTTCAGACTATATCTTCACCTTTTATTTTAATAAAAGGGCATAGCGTGTAGTCGTTGCGGATTCTTTTTATTATCTTTTATGATAATAAAAAGTCTTTCCTCAGAATTATCTATTTCTAGACTTCCTCTGATATAGCTATGTTTTTCACTATATGTCACCATATAAGGAGGCTAATATAATTTAACCTCATTGACTTTATCAATAATTCGTGTTGATTCTTCGGCACTCAAATTGAATTGAGACAAAGCTCCTGTTAGGCGATCAGCTACTTCGGCACTTTTTAAACCAGTTACATTAGCACCTAAAAGAGCAGCATTTGCTAATTTAGTTGCCTGTTCTGCTTCATAACCTTGTTTTGCAAATTCTAATGTGGCTTCTTGTGCTTCAACTAAACTACGTGCATAATAGTTAGCAGAAGTATTAAGACCTGTCATTAAACTTGACCAATTTGTATCATTTGAAAGAACTTTACTTAATTCTGCAATTTCCTTATTAACATTTACAATTGTTCTCCACATTTCTTGTACAGAATTAATTACACCATATACAACTCCAGTTGCTCCTGCCCACAACATTATTTTTCTATAAGCCTCAAGAAAAGCAGATCCAACATCATATGTACGTGTTTTTAAATCTTTCATAGAATCGCTAAATTTATAAGCTTGAACTGTGCCTTGTGATAGTGAATTCTTATCAATATAAACTCCTATATTTCTAATTTCACTACCAGATCTTAATTTTTGTATAACTTTAATATAAGTTTCAGTTTCAGATACACTAGCTTGTAAAATTTTGTAACCATCAAGAATACTCTTATTAAAATATTCTTGTGAATTACCAGCACTTCTGATATATGTAGACAATTGATTAAACTTTTCAAATTTAGCAAATGAAAAACCTTGAGAATCTTTTTCTGCTTGCCTCAAGGTTTCTGAATATCTTTTTATTCTATTTTCAATATTTTGCAATTTTGCCACTTGATCAGGAGATACGCTAATTCCTAATTGATTTTTTTCTTCAAATGATTTTATAATTGCTTTATATCTATCTAATTGTCTTTGTATTTTTGCTTCACTATCAGGAGATAATTTATCGGCTTTAACTTCTATGTTTAAAGCAGATTGCATCCTATTATTTAACATACTTTTTATTTTATTTTCATTAGTTTGTAATAAATTAGCATATTGTTCTTCATATTTTTTTCTATTATCAAATGATTCTTTTTCTAATCTTGCCCTTTGTGTAATTGCTTTTGTTTCATTATCAATCCATTGAGCAGTAAATCGATCTAGTTGTTGCATACCATTCATAACATCTTTAATATTATTTAGTGCTGTTTTATCAATATATTGACCTGTTTTACCAGTTTCCAATAGGTTTAAACTGCCAGATGTTTTTAATTTATATGCATCCAAAGTTTCCTTATCTTTTATTACTTGTCTTTTTTGTTGTTCTAGTAATTTATTATTATCATCCATTGCTTTATTAGAATATTTTGCCTGTATTTGTCCTAAATTTTCTGCTTCTTCTCTTCTTTTACGTTCCAAATCCAATAATCCTTGATTCATACGTTCTTGTGCTTTAAAAATATTACTATTGTTTTGAACATCTATTAATGTTCTTTTCCACATACCCGTATTTTCATCTAACTGTTTTATTATTCTTTGGGTTTGCCCTAATCCAATATTAATATCAGTAATTGTTTTAAATATTTTATCACTATCATTACGAAAAGTAGATTGTTTTGAAAAATCTCCAATACTTTCAACTGTTTTAGTTGGAGTACTACCAGATTGAGTTTTAGAACTTACACCAGAAGTATATGTATTAAAAAACTTATCTAATTGACTTTTTAAAATTCCTTCATTAGCTTTTAATTTAACAGTATGTTCAACTTTATCTAAAACACCTTGTATGTGAGTATGTAGTGCACCTTGATTTTGAACCTTTAAGCTAAGTCCAAAATGATTATTATCAAAAACTGTTTGAATCTGTTTTATTATTGTTCCTATATTTGATGGTATCTCTAATTTTATCTGAAATCCTAATTCTTCCAAGTATTATATCACCACACTTTTAATATTTACTCTTACCACCTAGTTTCTTAATTTCATATTTTACAACTTCTTTTAAGGTATAATTTAAATCATTTTTAATTCTCTCTAATGAACTTGTTATAAAATGTCTATTAGGATAATTATGAAAATAATCTACATTATTATATCCATCTTGTATGTGTCCTTCATCTAAAAGGGGAGGAATATATATTTCTTTTCCATCATATGTATTTGTTCCAGTGATAACACTAAAATGATCTAATTTTGATTTATCAAAATATAATCTAAACGATAATGTATTACCTACAGTTTTTACTTCCGATACTGAAATTGATTCCAATAAAGAAAATGTACGTTCATATTCAACAGGGGTTCGGAACATATATACATTTGTATAAACGGCATTTTTTAAATCTTCTTTGCAAAGTTCTTTTATAACATTAAGTCTCTGTCTTAACCTATTAGTTAATTGATACAATATTTTACTTAAAGGCATTTATTCACCACCCAAAATAAAAAAGAAGTAATTATATTACTTCTTTAAAAATATATTGACATATATAGTTATTAATTATATATTTATGAAAGGAGGGATATAATGATAAAATATATATTATTAATAATTATTACATTACTATTATTAACTGGATGTACCAGTAATTCACAAAAAGAAAAGTATAAAAATGATCTATTAAAAACACACGATTTGATTCAAAATAATATTAAAACATGTATTCTTGCAAGTGATCTTTATTCTACTGTTTGGAGAAATGCCATTGAGGATAGAAAAGATTTTAATATTGAAATAAATAATGTAATAAACGAATCTAAAAGAATAGGTCAATATAAAGTAATGGACATGTCGAAAGAAAAAATAGATAATGAGATGAAACAATTATCCAATCCACCAAAGAACTATCAACGTGCTCACGATAAATTAGTGGAAATGTATGGAATATATACACAAATATATTCACTAGCACTAAATCCTAGTGGATCATTAGTTAGTTATAATAATACAATAAACGATTTACAAAATAAATTAATAAAAACATCAAGCGAGTTTAAAGTATTATTGCCAAATAATTAAGGTTGTTTGGTTTTATTTTTATCTGCAACGCAACCAACAATAAAAAGTATTATATAAAATAATATAATAAGTAATATAAATAATTTAATATTCATAAGAAAAGATAGAGCAATAATGATAAATAAAAATATACCAAATATTGCTCTGCCAAATCCATCATATGAATAATTTCCTGGTGTATTAAATTTCATTTTGATCACCTTTAATTATTTAATTTATTTTCTAGTATTGTTTCAATATTGTCAAATTGCCAATAGGGAATACGGAGTAAGTCTATATTATTTTTCTTACAATAAATATTCTTAATTTCATCGTTTTCTTGTTGATATTCAAATTGCTCTATTCCCATCATTGGTCTATAATGAAATTCTCCATCATATTCAATTAATAATTTTAAAATTTCTTCATTATCAAATATGGCAAAATCAAAAGGTAAAGATTCATACCTTATACAATCATCAAACATATATTGTCTTTCATGTAATATATTATTATTTTCTAAATAATATCTTATTTTTCTTTCGCCTTTAGATTCGTTACAAAGAGGACACCTTCGAACATTATTAATAAAATTATCAGGCGTAACTAAATATTCATGATTACATAATATGTGCTTAATTAAAATTTTTGTTTTAGAATTTATATAATTACCAAGTACTAAATATTCATCTTTTACTAAACTATATACTTTTTCTTTAAATGTCTCTGTAGTATAAGGTTCTACACCAGCACATTTTTTACATCTTTGACCAAGAGTAAAATTGCGAAAACTTATTTTAGATTTATTACCACATGAACAAATAAAATCTAATTTTCCTTTATTATTAATATATTTTTTGCTTAATAAAATACAATTATTTTCTTCAAAATATTTTTTTATATATTCATACGTTAATTTCTCATTTCCACCACATTTTCTACATCTTTTTCCTTGTTGAAAATTATTAAAATTTATCTTACTTATATTACCACAAGAACAAATATAATTTAATTCCGTATGTGCATCTATATATTCTGTAGATAATAATTTACAATTATGATCTTCAAAATATTTATCTACATATTCATATGTTAACTTCTTATATTCACTTAATTTATTTCTTTTACATCCCATACATCTCTGTCCTCTTTTAAAAGCATCAAAAGATTTTTTATCTTCATTACCACATGTACATATATATATTAATTTATTTTTTATACCTATATATTCAGTTGATAATAATTGACAATTATTATCTTTAAAATATTTCTTAACTTCTTCATATATATATCTTTTTGGCATTCTCTCATCCTCCAATTCAATATTCTCTCATCCTGCATATTTTAAAAATAGGGAAGGGGTAATGCAGGATGAGTAAAACCACACCCTTTTCATCAAGGTTGTACAGTCCTTAACTATCCCTATTTAATCATTTATGTATTATATTTATTTGTTATGCTTTTTCTAAATCCTATAAACTTCATAGGACTTAGAAAATAAATTTAATTCAAATACTTTTTATTTTCAACATTAATCAATTTTACTTTTCCTAGCCATTTCTCAATATTCTCATAAAACAATTCATTATGAAACTCTTTTACGAATCTAAAATGTTCCCTAAACATTAAAAACAAACTATCACTATAATCTTCATCAGTAACCAGATAAAATAAATTATCTACACCATCATAGAATATCAATCCATATTTCATTTCCGCTATTAACTTGTAATCATCCAGAGTAAATAAGTATTCATATTCTCCTTGACAAAACTTTAATCTTTCATCCAACCTTAACTGATTAATTAAATCATCATCATAGTCCTCCGCATAAGCTAACCAAACTTTCATAGTAAAACCTCCTTGTATAATTTGTTAAGTTAACTATACAAGGAAGGAGTTCATCTGTCAAGTGAAATATTAAATTTATCCAAAGAAATTTTTCATTTGGATTATTCTATATAAAATACATCTTCAATATTTTTATTTAAGACTTTGGCGACACCAAAAGCATAAAGTAATAACCAATTATTTTTATTATTTAATAATTGTAATAAATTTTTATGGCTAATATTTATACCAATATCATTCATTTTATCAAAAAGATATTTTACAGGTCTACCATCAAGCCAATTTTCTATCTCATCTTTTTTACAATATGCTTTCATTTCATTCACCTGTTAGAAGTGTTTTATTTATAATACCCTACAAAGTTATTATAGTCAACAGAAGAGAGAAGTATTACATTTATATAAGTGATATATTATATTAATTTTATTCGCATAAATTCTATTTGTCAAGCATTTTCCTTACTTGCTGCAACTTCTTTCCTTATAATATCTTGACTATTCATATATAGTTGACATGCATTTTCCAACCTTTTAAAATCAAAACATCTCTTAGCAACATTATTATCAGGATAATCACATTTTATATTATAAATTTTAACTGCGTTTTTACTAATAGGTAATTCATTTATTTTTTTTATTTCCAATCTTAATAAATCAATATATTTACTTTTTTCTTCTTCATTAATAAATGTTCTGTAATTTTCAATATTTTTATACTCTAAATTAGTAAGTAATGATTTATGAATAGGTAACATATAATTTAAGTTAATTATCGCAATTAATCTTCCATCATTAGGATGATATATTTTATAAAAATCAATATTCTG